>Ga0193956_1001042_pt1 | contig 11547 bp, 9 predicted proteins | sample BB_7_MG_FD_140358 | JGI IMG/M metagenome (GOLD analysis project Ga0193956, IMG submission 140358) | Microbial mat bacterial communities from the Broadkill River, Lewes, Delaware, United States - BB_7_MG | ecosystem: Environmental > Aquatic > Freshwater > River > Microbial mats | place: USA...
AAAAACAAAAAAAAACTAATTTAAGAATTGAAAAAAAAGAAATAAATTCAAGCAAAACATATAAAGGTAGAATAAAAAAAAAAAAAGATTTAAAAATCAAATAGATTGAATATTGATAAAACTAAATAAGAAAAATATATAATTTTTTTTAAAAAAACTAACAGCAGCTTGGCTTTCAGCGGGTTCAAAGTGCAAGTATTATACGATGGAATGAACTTTTTGCAAACGCAAATTTACCTGAATTAGAGGGTCTTGAGTAAAATTTGCAATACGGCTAATTCTGTTTACTCCCGAAAGAGCTGCGAAAATTATTGACATTAATATTTGAACTGTCCCAAATTTTATTTTATATTTTTATTTTATATTTACTTCTCCCTCAACCTTAACTTTCTCCCTTTTTATCATTTGTATGTTTTTTTTATTTATTTCTGCACCTTCGGTGATGAATTAAAAATCTCCAACAAAAGCATAATCGTTATGTGTGAGAATTAAGTAGGTTGCATTAGTAATTCTTTCGTAGTTATACTGTAAAATCCATTTTGATTTTAATAAATTGCTTTGTATATACTGACAACTCGCAGTGCAAAAAACTGTCAGACACTTTAAAAGTATTTGGCAGTTGTAGTCGTATAATAAGTTAATTTAGAAACTAAAAATTTTATTTTTGTTTCTTATTTTTTACTTTTGAAATTTTTATTGCTTTTTTTTAGAGGAAATAATAATTTAGTGAATAAACCTTTAATTCAAAATAAAATTGAAAATACTGATAATTAATACTTATGATTCTATGGGAGGAGCAGCAATTGCCGCCTTGCGACTCCTTAAAGCCATAAAAAAACAAAATATAGAAATAAAAATGTTGGTTCAGACCAAAAAAACTGACCATAATTTTATTGAACAAACAAGTAATAATTTTTTCAATAAGCAAAAAAACTTTTTTTATTTTGCCTACGAAAGACTACTTTTCAAATTAAAAGAACGAGACGTTTCTGTTCGCTTTGCATTTTCTATGGCAAATATTGGAGAAGATATTTCTAAGCATCAATTTGTAAAAGAGGCAGATATAATTCATTTGCATTGGATAAATTTTGGTTTTTTGTCAATCAATTCTTTGCAAAAACTTTTTGCACTTGGCAAGCCAATTGTTTGGACTTTGCACGATATGTGGGCATTTACAGGTGGTTGCCACTATGCCTACGATTGCAAAAAATATCAGACCCATTGTTCCGATTGTAATTATTATTTAAAAAATAGTAAAGAAAAAGATATTTCGTATAAAGTTTTTGAAAATAAAATAAAATTGTTTGGAGATGTAAATTTAAACTTTGTTACTTGTAGCAACTGGCTGGGCAACACCGCAAAAGAAAGTAAATTGATTTCAAAATATAATGTTACACCAATAAATAATGCAATAGATACCAATTTTTTTAAGCCATCGGACAAAAAAATAAGTCGTCAAAAATTAAATATCCCTTCCGACAGAAAAATAATTTTATTCGGAGCAATGAATATGTCGGACGAAAGAAAGGGATTCAAATATTTGAAAGAAGCATTAGCTATTTTGGAAAAAAAGCCAAATACTGATAAAATTTTAATATTACTTTTTGGAAAATCCTCCGAAGAATTATTAAAAGAATTACCTTTTGAATATCACAATATAAAATTCACAAATTCGCAAGAAGATATTGTAAATATCTATAATTCAGCAGATACTTATGTAATTCCATCTATTCAAGATAATTTGCCAAATACGATTGTAGAGTCTCACTGCTGCGGAGTTCCCGTTGTAGGATTTGACACAGCTGGAATATCGGAAATGATTAGTCATAAAAAAATAGGGTATCTTGCAGAATATAAGTCGTCAAATGATTTGGCTGCCGGAATTTATTGGACTTTATTTGAAGCTAACAGCCAAGAGCTGTCTGACAATTCGAGAAAATATGCAGAAGAAAATTATTCTGAAATAATTGTTGCAAATAAATACATAAATTTATACAAAAATATTTTGAATTAATAGTATATTTGCAAAAAAAATAAACGCTAAAATGAGTGAAAAAAAAATATTTCATAAATTATTAAGGCTGCCAAAAGTTTTGCGTGGGAAAGATTTTTATTTTCCTATACAAATAAAAAAAGAATGCTTAGAGTTTGGAAATGAGGGAGCTAATTGGACTTTTATTCCAGAATATTTGAATAAAAATAGCATAATTTATTCCTTTGGAGTAGGCGAAGATATTTCTTTTGACTTGGAATTAATCAAAAAATTTGATTTACAAATTCATGCTTTTGACCCTACGCCAAAATCTATAAAATGGGTAAAATCGCAAAATGTTCCAGCAAATTTTATTCTGCACCAATACGGGCTTTCGGATAAAAACGGTGAGGTAACATTTTTCCCGCCAAAAAATCCAAATCATGTGTCGGCTACACTTTTAGACCGCCCAGAAACAAAAGAAAATTCGTATAAAGTTGAAGTTAAAAATTTAGTAAAAATACTAAAAGAACTAAATCACAACCATATAGACTTATTAAAAATTGATATAGAGGGAGCAGAATACAATGTTATTGATGATATAATAGAGTCGGAAATAAAAATTAATCAGCTTTTGATAGAGTTTCATCACCGCTTCAAAAATGTGGGAATGCAACAGACAAAAGATGCTGTTATTAAGCTAAATAAGGCAGGTTACTTAATCTTTAACATTTCTAAAACAGGAGAAGAATATTCTTTTATAAAAAAAGACAAAGTTTGAGTTTTTATTCAAAGTTAAAACTTTATAAATATTATTTGTAAAATGAAAATAGAAAAAGGAGCAGCAAAATCTCATATTGCACACGAAAAACATCTTGCTGATTTGGTTCACGAAAAAGACAAGCGTTTTTTTACAATGCGAAACAAGGATTGTGTTGCATATAAGCTAAATACAATAACTTTGGAGGCATTAAAACCTTTCTTGTCTGAAGAAAATAGCTGGCTTACGGTTGGCGATTATCTTGGTTTTGAAGCAAAATATTTTCAAGAGCATAATCAAAACGCAATAGCATCTGATATTTCTGATGCTTTTTTGTCCGAAGCTAAAAAAGAGGGTTTGATTAAAAACTATAGCAAACAAAATGTTGAGTCTTTAAGTTTTGATGAAGGTGAAATAGATTATGTATCATGTAGAGAGGCATTTCATCATTTTCCAAGAGCATATTTGGGAGCTTACGAAATGATAAGAGTTGCCCGAAAGGCTGCAATAATTATTGAGCCAATAGATATTTTGCAAAAAAGCGGTCTATTGTTGTATATTAAGAATTTAGCTGATATTTTTAGTCCATATTTGATAAATAAATTGTGGAAAAACAGATTTTCGTGGGAAAAAGTTGGTAACTATGTTTTTAAAATATCGGAGCGTGAGGTGGAAAAAATGGCTATGGGAATTGGTTTGCCTTGCATCGCTTTCAAAAGTATGAATCTTAATTTGAAGGTGAAAGAAGATATGAACGAAGTGCCTACTAATCAGAAGTTATTAAACAAATTTAATAGAAAAACTAAATTCAAAAATTTACTAAGCAAATTGAGGATTGTGCCTTACAACACACTTATTTCTGTTATTTTTAAAGAAATGCCATCAGAAAAATTGCTTGGAGAATTAAAAAAAGAAGGTTATACAATTATTAATTTGCCAAAAAATCCATATTTATAAAAAAATGCTTTTTAAAGACATAATAGGACATAAAGAAATAAAACAAAAATTGATTAATTCGGTTAAAAACAATCGTATAAGTCATGCACAGCTATTTTTAGGAAAAGCTGGAACTGGTAAACTTTCGCTTGCTATTGCTTATGCTCAATATGTGGCTTGCACCAACAAAACAGATGATGACTCCTGTGGAGTGTGTAAGTCTTGCAAAAAATACAGCAAACTTGTTCATCCTGATTTACATTTTGTATATCCTGTTGTAAGAACAAAAAAGTTTACCAAACCAGTTAGTTCTGATTTTTTGACAGAATGGAGAACTTTTGTTTTAAAAGATAAGTTCCACAGTTACAACGACTGGATAGAAACTATTGGAACAGAAAATTTACAAGGAAGCATTTACTCACAAGAAAGTCAGGAAATTATAAAAAAACTAACTCTAAAAACATTTGAATCGGAATATAAAATAATGATTATTTGGATGGCAGAAAAAATGAATGTTTCTGCATCTAATAAATTATTAAAAATGATAGAAGAACCTCCGAAAAAAACACTTTTTATACTTGTAGTAGAAGATGAGGAACAAATAATAACAACAATAAGGTCTCGTATTCAGCTAATTAAAATAAATAGACTTTCGGAAAAAGATATTGCCGATGAGCTTGAACAGCTTTTTCCTTCGGCACAAAAAGCACTCATACAAGACTCTGCAAGAATTGCCGACGGAAGTTTTAGTGTGGCAAAAAAAAATGTTGAACAAGTATTAGACCCTAACATTGTTGATGGTAATTCTAAAAATTTTGAGCTGTTTACCAGCCTTATGCGTATTGCTTATGGGGCTAATGTTTTAAGACTGGTAGGCTGGGTAGATGACGTTTGTAAATTTGGACGAGAGCAAGAAAAATCCTTTTTTCAATACTCATTAAGATTAATAAGAGAAAATTTTATACTTAATATAACCCCCGAAAATAAAGACCAAGTAACCTTTCTTTCTGATAAAGAATATCAATTTTCAAAAAACTTTAATCGTTTTATAAATAAAAATAATATTACAAATCTTTATGAAGAATTTGGTAAAGCACAAGCAGACATAGAACGAAATGCTTACGATAAAATCGTTTTTTTAGATTTAGCCTTAAAAATTGCACAATTACTTCGTAAATAGAAAAATTATAATTGAAAAAAATGTGTTATTGTTTTTTATCAAAAGAACAATGAACAAATTAACAACAAACTTAAAATGGAAAATTTAGAAAATTATATAAAAACAACAAGAGGTTGCACACACTTAAACTCAGACGATAAGTGCCGTCATGCAACTGTAAATAAATTAGAAACATACGATTGGCTAAAAGATATAAAACCACCAATAGAGTCGGTTGATATAGTAGAAGTTAGATTCAAATACACAAGAAAAGATTTTTTCGTGAATGAAACAGGAGAAGAACTTGTTTCAGGAGATTTGATAGCAGTAGAATCGTCGCCAGGACACGATATGGGTATAGTTTCACTGACGGGAGAAATCGTTTATAATCAGTTACGTAAGTTGAGTATTCCTCTAAATGCTGCATTCAAAAAAGTATATAGAAAGGCAAAAGATACTGATATTGAAAAATGGAAAAAATCTATTGAAAGAGAAGCCGAACTGTTAGAAAAATCTAAAGAAATTGTTACAGAGCTAAATATTAATATGAAAATTGGAGACGTAGAACTACAAGGAGATGGCACAAAAGCAATCTTCTACTACACTGCCGAAGAACGAGTAGATTTCCGTGAACTAATAAAACTTCTTGCCGAAAATTTCCGTTTACGAATAGAAATGAAACAAATTGGAGCAAGACAAGAATCGGGAAGAATAGGAGGACTTGCAACCTGCGGACGAGAACTTTGCTGCATAAGTTGGAAAACAAATTTTACTTCTGTAACTACAAGAGCTGCAAGACTACAAGAGCTGTCCTTAAACCCAACAAGACTTGCAGGACAATGCGGAAAATTAAAATGCTGTTTAAACTATGAATTAGATACTTATATAGATGCAAAAAATAATTTCCCCGACACAAAAGTAAGACTAAAAACAAAAGAAGGACTTGCTTATTTTCAAAAAAGTGATGTATTCAAAAAAATAATGTGGTACACCACAAATCCAGACAAATCATACATAATTGTTCCAGTTCCAGTAGAACGAGTGGAACAAATTATGAAAATGAATAACAAAGGTATTACGCCAGAAACTTTACTCCAAGACAAAAGAGATGTGGACGAAATGGTTAGAAAAAAGCACAACATCAACGCTGAAAAACGAGATGTGTTAGACGATATAAACAAATCAAAAGATGTGTTGAAAAAAAAGGTGGTAAGAAAAAATAGACCAAAGAAAAAAGTGAAAAAAATAAAAAATAATAGTAAAACTGTGGCAACCAAAGACAAAACAATAGCAGCTAATAATAATAACAAAAAAATTGCACAAGCCGAACGACCTAAAAAGAAATTCAATAAAAATAAAAAGATAAAAAAAATACAAATAATTCCTAAAAAAACAAAAAAAAATGAAGAAAAATAATATATATATAATTATATTTTTGATGCTCTTTGCAACCTCTTGCAACAATAATTCAATTTATAAAGAGTCGCAAGAAATACCAAGCTCTATCTGGGATATGAATAATATACTCACATTTCAAGCCGATGTTGAAAATATAGAACAAAATTATAGTATTGATATAAGTGTCAGACATGCAGAATTTTACCCTTCGCAAAACTTGTGGCTATTTATCACAACAACAGCCCCGAATGGAGGTTTTCAAAAAGACACCTTAGAGTGCATTCTTGCAGATGAAAACTACAAATGGAAAGGAAAAGGACTTGGACAAATTTGGGACGTTAAAATTCCTTTCAAGAAAGATATTAAATTTATTGAAAAAGGAAAATACACCTTTGAAATTCAGCATGGTATGAGAATAGAACAACTCCCACAAGTTATGGAAATAGGTGTAGAAATTAATAAACTCAAAAAATAATTAATCATAATACAATACTTTGTTAAGTTTTAAATTAAAATGCCAAAAATAAATTCATCTAAGCTATTATAGCTAATTTGCTTAAAATTAATATATTAAGCAGAAGTAATAACGAATCATTGGTATTACAACTTGCGTTTATTATTGATAAAAAATATTATAATCAATAAAACAATGCAACATTTAAACAATAAAATTATCAAGAAATAAAATGTCAAAAAATAAGTTACAAAAATTTAAAGAAATGGAGGTTTTTGAAAATGTTATGCAACCAGACATTAAAGACCTTTTAAACATAAATTTCCCACTAAAAGGAAATTGGAATAAAAATTATTTTAAAAACAACAACCCAATAGTTTTGGAAGTTGGAGCAGGAAAGGCAGAATATACAGTTGCTCTTGCAGAAAAATATCCAGATAAAAATTTTATAGCATTAGACATAAAAGGAGCAAGATTATGGAAAGGAGCAAAAGATGCTTTAGACAAAAACCTTAAAAATGCAGCATTTTTGCGAACCAAAATAGATTTTATAACCTCCTTTTTTGACAAAGACGAAGTTTGCGAAATATGGATTCCGTTCCCAGACCCGCAACCACGAAAACAACGAAAAAGACTTGTGGCTCCAATGTTTTTGAACCGCTACCGACAATTTATTAAACAAGATGCAATAATAAATCTAAAAACAGACAACAGATACCTTTTTGACTATGCTTCTGCAATGCTAAAAGAAAATAATATTGAGCCAATAGAACAAATAGAAGACCTTTATAATTCTGAAACACAAAGCGATGTTAAAATAACAAAAACTTTTTACGAAAACAAATTTCTGAAAAAAGACGCTATAATAACTTTTCTTAAATTTAAAATTAACAGAGACACCGAACTTGTAGATATTGATTTTGAAAAAATATAATTTTTTAATAATCTTATTTCAAAATACTGAAAATTACATGAATAATTTTATTGATTATAAAAAATTTCCAAGTGAAAATAGTGCTTCAGATTTAATTTTGTTATTAGAAAAAAACAAAATTATTTTTGAAGTAGAAGATAGAAGTTTACGATTTAATCTGATTGATGACCCTACAGATGATTTTTTTATTGTTAAAATAAAATTAAAAGACTTTAAAATTGTAGATGAGTTAGTTCAAATTCAAAATGAAAGTGATATTGAACTTTTAGGTGAAGAGCATTATTTACATACCTTCTCTGATGATGATATTCTTGACGCGATAGCTAATCCAGAAGACTGGAATAAAGCAGAATTAAAATTAGCAAATACGATTGCTCAACAGCGAAAAATTAACATTTCTGAAAAAAAAATAAATGAATTAAAACAAATAAATATTAAAGAAAATAAGAAAAAATCAAGTAAATTACTGAAAAACACTTCAAATTGGCTACTTATAATTGCCGTATTTTCTGTAATAAATTCATTTTTTTTGGTTGCCCAAGTTCCAATAAAATTCACTATAGGCTTAGGAGCAACAGAATTTGTAAATGGAGTTATTTTAGGCTTGACAGGAAAATTAGGAATACTAAGTATTATCATAACTATACTTATTTCATTTATTTATGTCATACTTTGGTATTTAGCAAGGAAAAAAATAGAATCAGCTCTAATAGCTGGAATTATTTTTTATGCTATTGATGCGATAATGTTGTTAGTATTTAAAGATTTTATAAGCGTTGCGATTCACATTGTAATAATTGTTTTTGTTTCAATAGGATATATAAAAATAAAGAAAAATAAATTAAGAAAACGTGAAGTAGAAGGGCGTGAATAAAATAATCTTAAATTTTTATCAGTTAAATTAAGTTATTAAATTGAAATCGTAAAATGAAAATAAAAAAAAGAGTAATAACGGTTGTAATAATTTTTTCTATATTAGCAATAAATAGTTGCTCTACCGAAAAAAACACAACCACTACACGAACATTCCATAATGTTACGGCACATTATAACGTGTTTTTTAACGGATACGAAAGTTATAATTCTGGTGTAAAGCGAATTAACGAAGAATACAAAGATAATTACAGCGAAATATTGCCAATTTTTAAATATTCCGACGAAAAAGCAGTAGCAATTGCAGGCGGCGATATGGATTATGCAGTTACAAAAGCAGCAAAAGCCATCACCAAGCACTCTATAACGGCAAAACCAAAACTCCGAGACCGAAAAAATGGTCCTACAAAAAAAGACAAGGAGTTTATGAAAAAAAATGAATATTGCAAATGGGTAGATGACAGCTACTTGCTAATGGGAAAAGCAAATTTCTATAAGCAAGATTATGTTAGAGGAATACGCTCGTTCCGACGAATTATTAATCTTTATAAAAATGAAAAAACACGATTTGAAGCAACTCTTTGGCTCGTAAAAACTTATATTGAGCAAAAAAAATATAAAGATGCAGAAAAATATCTAACCGAATTAGAGACAGACGAAAAACACCCGAAAAAATTAGACAAAGAAATAAATCTCACCTTTGCAGATATGCACATAAGAAAAGAAGAATATGCAAAAGCAATCACAAGATTAGAAGCAGCAATTGAACTAACTCGCAAAAAAAAGGAAAAAGCACGATATATTTTTATCCTTGCACAACTAAATTACGAAATTGGAAATCTTGACGAATCGGCAGATTTATATAAAAAAGTTATTAAAATGAATCCGCCATACGAAATGGCTTTTAATGCTAAAATCAACAGAGCCACCGCTTTCCGAAACGGAGACTCCAAAGATATTAAAAGACAACTTCGCAAAATGATTAAAGACGAAAAAAACGAAGAATACCAAGACCAAATTTATTTTGCTCTGGCAAATTTAGAACTAAACGATGGAAACGAACCAAAAGCAATAGAATATTATAAACTCTCGGCACAAAAAAGCGTTTCTAACGACAACCAAAAAGCTCTGTCTTTTTTGGCTCTTGCCGATATTTATTTTGCTAAGCCAAAATATTTAATAGCAGGAGATTACTACGATAGCACAATGCAATACCTTAATAAAAAATATTCTCGCTACCCTCAAATTAGTAAAAAAGCATCAAACCTTTCAGGATTAGTTACTTATTTAAGAGAAGTGCAAAATCAAGACAGCTTACAAATGGTAGCATCTTGGGACGAAACAAAAAGAAATAAATTTATTAATGAATTAATAAACAATGTTATAAGAGAAGAAGAATTAGCCAAACAAAGAGAAGAAGAACTCTACAATAGAGACATGAGCGATAATACTTTTAATAACAACAACAACGGAAATGAAGGTGGAAAATGGTATATGTATAACCCCTCGCTGGTTAGTCGTGGAGCAAACGAATTTAAGAAAAATTGGGGAACACGCAGTTTAGAAGATAATTGGAGACGTAGCAACAAAAATTCAAATACTTTTGAACCAGAAGTTGAAGAAGTTGTAGATTCCACAAGAATTACTGACAACAAAAAACCAGAATATTATTTGCAAGACCTACCGCTAAATGATTCATTATTAGAAATATCTAATAATAAAATTGTAGCATCTTTATTTGGGGCTGCCGAAGTTTACGAAGAAAAATTGCAAGATTATCAGGAATCAATAAAAACCTACGAAATGCTAATAGCTCGTTTTCCTAATAATCTTTATGAATTAGAAAGTTATTACAGATTATACAAACTTTGTCAAAAAGTGGGCAACGATGGAAGAGCAGAATATTATAAAAATCTGATAGTTACCAAGTATCCTAACAGCAGATATGCCAAAATTTTGAGCGACCCAAACTATATTTTACAAATAAAAGCAAAAGAACAAAAGGCAATTAGTTTTTATCAAAACACACTGAAAAAATATAACGAAAATAAATACACCGAAGTAATTGCTGATGCAAATTCTGGAACGCAAAGCTATCCCGACAGCGATACTTATCCAAATTTCTTATTTCTAAAAGCAAAAGCATACGGAAATCTTGGTAATATGGACAGCCTTTATGTCATTATGAAACAAATTGTTACAGACTATCAAAGCTACGAAATAGCAGAGCTGGCAACTGAAATAATTGCAGTAGTAGAAAGTGGAAAATTTAATACAGATATTTATACCGCAGATTCAACAGCACAGCATTTCTATATTTTAATGATAGACAAAAAAAATGATATAGCAGCAGCAAATTTTATTCTTAAAAAACATGTTGCAAGCCATTCAGAAAGTTCTTATACCACCGAAATAAAACCGTTAGACGAAAGATACAAACTGATAATCGTAAAAAGTTTTACAGACCAAAAAGACGCTATGAGTTTTTATAACTCTGTAATTTCAAATTTTATACTTAAAGATATTCCAGCAAATCAATACGAACATTTTACAATGACCAAAGATAATTTAGACGTTTTTATGAAAGATAAAATTTCTGAAAAATATATTAAATTTTTTAATAAAAATTACAAAAACACTAACTAAAATATGTCTCAATTATTTTAAATGAAAATTAAAAACCTGTTGTAAATCAATAATTAAGCAATAAAACAATTTCGCATTTTTTTTACGAGCATAAATTAACTAAACATTTGTCTGAAAACTTCTTCAACTTTGCCAACATATTTAATATCAATTTTAAACTGTGTGGCTACCATTGATTTTTTATTGTATTTAGAAATATAAATTTGCTTAAAACCCAATTTTTGAGCCTCCATAATTCGTTGTTCAATTCTGTTTACTGGTCTAATTTCGCCAGATAGACCTACTTCGCCGGCAAAACAAATATTTTTGGAAATAGCAATATCCAAATCCGACGAAAGGATAGAACAGATAACTGCGAGGTCTATTGCAGGGTCGTTTACTTTTATGCCTCCGGCAATATTCAAAAATACATCTT
>Ga0193956_1001046_pt1:0-5000 | contig 11532 bp, 7 predicted proteins | sample BB_7_MG_FD_140358 | JGI IMG/M metagenome (GOLD analysis project Ga0193956, IMG submission 140358) | Microbial mat bacterial communities from the Broadkill River, Lewes, Delaware, United States - BB_7_MG | ecosystem: Environmental > Aquatic > Freshwater > River > Microbial mats | place...
CTCAGTTCCGCACATTATGCACAAAGTACAATCCGTAAAAAGGATCAAAACCCTCACTTTCCGCACATTATGCACAAAGTACAATCCGTAAAAAGGATCAAAAGCCTCACTTTCCGCTCAGGTTCTCCGAAACTCGATTATATGAAATGGACCACGGGGTATAATGAAACTCAAAATTACATATATCTCTATTAGTCCCATTACGATGAAGAATATGTATTTTAAATTGAAAAACTCAAACTCAAAATATCCTCCTCAGAAACCCCAAATTGCGTCCTCAGCGAGTGCAGAGTGTAAAAATAGGGGTCAAAGTCCTCATTTGTGCATAGTGTAAAAATAGGGGTCAAAGTCCTCATTTTAGGTGAGTGTATTTGGGTGCTCAAAACGACCTCGGACATGTATCACAAAACCACAGGGTACAATGAAACTCAAATTTACATATATGTCCCCCAGAACCAGGAAATGAAAGAATATATATCAAATATTGAAAAACTCAAACCCACAATACCTCCCTCAGAAACCGCAACTTATCGGGGGGAGGCTCTTTGCGACACTTACGGGGAGGTGAATCGCCGTTTATGGCAGATTTGGATCATAAATTGATGGTTCGATGTTGAAAACCATATCGTAACGCGCCAACTCTTTTTTTGTTAAGATAAATCGGTCAAAATACCCCCCCAATTATACATGAGGAGGGGTACTAAAATGAGATAAGAAATTTGATCCTTGACCCTTTCTCCCCTATAGCGTTGATCCTTTTGATCCTTTTTATGCATGGCCATATAGTCCATTTGATCAAATTTGATCAAAACACCCCCCATTGAATGGCCTAGTGTATACGGTATGCCTATACGTACGCATACCCATATACCTAGAATGATACACATATTGAAAGGCGACGTAACATTGCGTAGTGTCCACCATGTGGGCACGGTCATCTGGGTAGTTCTTTGATATACAACTATGCTATCACGTGAACCAGTGCTCTGCTATCGCCTCTTCAGTCTTTTAATAACCCAATGGTAGTTTGATCCTTTTTCTATTTACGATAAGGGTCCCCATTGGTTATTCTGTATGTTATTATAATATACCCTGTTTGTGTTTGTAACTGTTCGTATTACAGATTGCGTTGATCAATATTTTGATCCAACCTAACTGTTAATCTATATCTGATGCTTACATATCAAAACTCGTATTGGATTGTTGGTCTCTCCTTCCTCTCTTCATTCATTTGATCTGAGGGGTAGGGTGATCTATATATACATAAATCCATACACTCACTCGGATCTATAGGGATCCTCTTTTTTTTGATGCGATTCAATATCCTTTGATCGACCCTTTTTATATGGTCTTTCAACCAAGGATATTATGTGTAGTCTAAACGATGGTACATCCGAAGTCTCTTGCGTAACGGTTTACCAGCTCCCGAAGTAGTGGACATACCTCTCACCTATATGTTTGATACGTTTTACGTATATGAGCTTATAGTTTTTGAACTTAATTGTGTTTGATTGGATAAATGGAAGGGAGTGTTCTCGCAGGACATATGACGACATACTGCATGTGTTCTGGGACAAGGGCTTTGGGTCATTCCATCGTTTACGATAGGTAATATACACATTCAGTTGACACATTCGGAAAGGGGGATCCTTGGATCTAAGAAAGAAACCCGCATGGCCATTAAACGAGTACCATAAAGGTATTTAACCAATATAAACGTGTGAACCCAAATCGTTATTTGATTTGGTTCTACACAAAACAAAACAACAAGAGAAACCGGTGAGTATATATGGCTTTGCTTCCTTTAACTAACAAGGGTGTACAATATGTAATATTGTTCCTTTTGGGATGTTATGGGGCAGACCATATGTATTTCATTTCATTCCTTTTCTTCTTCTTTCGACCGTGTACATTTGTCACCACTCGTCCGCGACTGCTGTGACATTACATACAGAAAGACAGTAAGGAAAGACCAAATGATTGATACCTGGTTGATCCTGCCAGTAGTCATATGCTTGTCTAAAAGATTAAGCCATGCATGTCTAAGTATAAGCATTCTTGTACTGTGAAACTGCGAACGGCTCATTAAATCAGTTATAATTTACTTGATCGTATTTATCTTACATGGATAACCGTAGGAATTCTAGAGCTAATACATGAAACAAAATCCGGACCTACTCTTTTGGAGGAAAGGATGAATTTATTAGATTACCAACCAACGCAGGGTATTAAACTATGCAAGACTTGTTCTTGTATGGGCTCTGTTCTCTTTATTGAGATACAATAAGGTGATTCACAATAACTAATCGAATCGCAGAGGCATTTATGTCGGCGATGATACATACAAATTTCTGCCCTATCAACTTTCGATGGTAGTATAGAGGACTACCATGGTGATAACGGGTAACGGGGAATTAGGGTTCGATTCCGGAGAGGGGGCCTGAGAAATGGCCACCACTTCCAAGGAAGGCAGCAGGCGCGCAAATTACCCAATCCTAATTCAGGGAGGTAGTGACAAGAAATACCAGTGCAGGCTTATAGTCTGTGTTTGGAATGAGTGTAATTTAAAAACCTTATCGAGGAACCATTGGAGGGCAAGTCTGGTGCCAGCAGCCGCGGTAATTCCAGCTCCAATAGTGTATACTAAAGTTGCTGCAGTTAAAAAGCTCGTAGTTGGATTTCGGTTAACAAACAATTAGTCTACACAACATGTGTACGAACTGGTTGATTGTTTCCTTCTTTTCAGATATACCCCTTTTGTGGGTGTTCTGAATCTTTTACTTTGAGAAAATTAGAGTGTTCAAAGCAGGCGTAACCAAGCCTTTGAATATATTAGCATGGGATAATGGAATAAGACTTTTTGGCTTATTTTCGTTGGTTCTTTAGGCCTTAAGTAATGATTAATAGGGATAGTTGGGGTCATTAGTATTTAATTGTCAGAGGTGAAATTCTAAGATTTATTAAAGACTAACTACTGCGAAAGCATTTGACAAGGATGTTTTCATTAATCAAGAACGAAAGTTGGGGGATCGAAGATGATCAGATACCGTCGTAGTCTCAACCATAAACTATGCCGACCAAGGATTCGGGGGTGTTATATGAATGACTCTCCGGGCACTTATAGAGAAATCACAAGTATTTGGGTTCCGGGGGGAGTATGGTCGCAAGGCTGAAACTTAAAGGAATTGACGGAAGGGCACCACAAGGAGTGGAACTTGCGGTTTAATTTGACTCAACACGGGAAAACTTACCAGGTCCAGACACAATGAGGATTGACAGATTGAGAGCTCTTTCTTGATTTTGTGGGTGGTGGTGCATGGCCGTTTCTAGTTGGTGGAGTGATTTGTCTGGTTAATTCCGTTAACGAACGAGACCTTAACCTATTAAATAGTGACATGAATATGGATAATTTACTTCCAATCATTCATGGTTTACTTCTTAGAGGGACTCTTCACGTAAAGAGTGAATGGAAGTTTGAGGCAAAAACAGGTCTGTGATGCCCTTAGAAGTTCTGGGCTACACGCGTGTTACACTGACATATTCAACAAGTTTTAATATTCCTTACCTGATGAGGTTGGGTAATCTTTTAAATGTATGTCGTGATGGGGATAGAGCATTGTAATTATTGCTCTTGAACGAGGAATTCCTAGTAAGTGCAAGTCATTAACTTGCGCTGATTACGTCCCTGCCCTTTGTACACACCGCCCGTCGCTCCTACCGATGAATGGTCCGGTGAGGATTCAGGATGACCTTTGGATTTTGATTCGTCATGCCACTGCTAGTCAGAATTTGTTCAAACCTTATCATTTAAAGGAAGGAGAAGTCGTAACAAGGTTTCCGTAGGTGAACCTGCGGAAGGATCATTAACAATCTATTCATTTGTTATGGAGAAATATATATCTCTCCATATACAAACACCTTATGTACTTGATATTCAAGTCAATATATAAAATAACAAACCACGTTTAAATACCTTTTGAGTTTATATGTATATTATCAACTATTTTGATAAGAAAAAGATTAAAATCAAAGAAAAGAAACAACTTTTAACAACGGATACCTTGGTTCTCCGATCGATGAAGAACACGGCAAAATGTGATAAGTCATGTGAATTGCAGATATCAGTGAATCATCGAATTTTTGAACGCAACACGCACTCTTGATCCTTAAAAAGTCAAGAGTATATTTGTTTGAGTGTCACATAAGTTATAAATCAACTATCTAAAGATAACCCCATTCAGTGTGTATCTTGGTGTTGGAATATGGACTCGTTTAGATGGTAACAAGTCTAATAGTCTCTAAATATATACTGTGATTGTATCTAAGGTATAACAAGTCCCTATATCATGCAACTTCAACAAGAGTGTAGTTAAATCAACCGTATCTCTTGGTATAGTATAGTCGATCAACCTTTTATGCATCTCCTCTATTAAAAACCATATCTTTTAATTTATGACATCAAATCAAGTAAGGTTACCCGCTGAATTTAAGCATATCATTAAGCGGAGGAAAAGAAACTAACAAGGATGTCCCTAGTAGTGGCGAATGAATAGGACGAAGCTCAAATTTAAAATCAAATCCAATGTTTGGATATTGAATTGTAGTTTTTTGTTTGGCTATCACCGGACTGTATATCCGAGTGTAAATCTCTTGGAATGGAGTATCATAGAGGGTGAGAATCCCGTATGTAACTTTGGTATCTGTTCGATCGTGTTAGTCTTACGATGAGTCGGGTTGTTTGGGATTGCAGCTCTAAACAGGTGGTAGATTCCATCTAAAGCTAAATATTTCGGAGAGACCGATAGCGAAAAAGTACTGTGAAGGAAAGGTGAAAAGAACTTTGAAAAGAAGGTTAAAAGTACTTGAAATTGTTAAAAGGGAACCGAATGGAATCAGTGTTCACTTGTTTGTGATTCATTCATCATGATTCTTGACTTGCGTCGTACCGGAGTGTTAAAACCTGGTCGGTGTATTGTTCTTGGTTATGGCGATGCACTTCA
>Ga0193956_1001046_pt1:10000-11532 | contig 11532 bp, 7 predicted proteins | sample BB_7_MG_FD_140358 | JGI IMG/M metagenome (GOLD analysis project Ga0193956, IMG submission 140358) | Microbial mat bacterial communities from the Broadkill River, Lewes, Delaware, United States - BB_7_MG | ecosystem: Environmental > Aquatic > Freshwater > River > Microbial mats...
AGGGGAATAGATTGTACATATGCGGATCCGATTTAGTTATAGAGAGTGCTATTTCGTTATTTACCACAGAGTTGGGGTTAGACGAAAAAATTTCAGTTACTACCCCAACAAACCCTAGTATCAACATGAAAGTATTTCGAATGGTACATTTCTACCCAAAAGACTTGGACTTGAACTAGATAATTTTTGATTTTAACCCTGTGGAAGCGTTTTAGAACCCTTATGGGTAATGAAACCCTATTTTTATACATTGTCGTTTCTCACTGGAATCCAAAATTAGGATATGTTAACCATGGACGTGTCATCTACTCAATTTCTTTATTCCCACTTGTATAGTTGAAAGTAAAACCCGTTTTTCAGAAATCGCGATAAAACACCGAACAACCCCCAAACCCTAATAAGGTGTTTATTTTCATATTTGTCATATAAGACTATATAAAAACATGGGTCTATATACACATTTAGAATATTCCCATTTCTATATTCGGGTTTAGATGGATATTTTAAGGGTTAGTTTTACGCGATCATCATTTCGGGTATTCGAAAACATTTAGGAATGAGAGTATTCTAAACATTTCTCAAACATGATGTAGAGTGACATATGTAAAGATGGAATTGATACCGATATCCTCACTAGGTTAAAATAATATCCATTCAAATTTTGAGACCCAAAAAAAGGTTTAGGATTGGGTTGAAAGGGTTCAACGGCGTCTAATTAAAGAACATGGTATTATGGATGATTCTGAAATCATGAGTTATACTCAGTGGAAAAAGAATGGTATCGATAATAGGGTTTGTTGGGGTACCGACAGAGAATTAACCCACCTAACCCTAACGCGACGGTAAATAATGATTTACTTTCAATTCTAATGAAATATGAACACTACATATGTCATCTACTCTCCTGAATATTTTTCAATTTCGAGAAATAACGGGGTCGTTAAATAGACCTAATTCGTGAACCTCAGGAGCCCGATAAATGTAACATTTGCCGCGTTATGAAGAGTTTGATTAAATCCTAAGTATTACAGGAGCATACTATTGACATCGTTCTACATGTTACATATATTTCAAAATGGAAATTCGGGTTTGTTGGTGGGTGTTAAGAATTCAATTTACCGGCGAACAATATAGAGGGTATCATCAGGTCAAAACGACAGATGAATATATATAAATAGATACCATTAGGAGGATCTATACGAATTGATATTAATCCATTTCGAGAACCCTGATGTTGGGGCACAGGACACTTTTCTTTATTTTTTTCAACTTTGGGCCTGAAACCCTAAGGATCCAGAATCCCGCACAAAAGTCTATTTGAGGGGAAACTGAGGTACACCCAAAAAATGGCGTTTTCAGGGACAAACCCAATTTTTCAGTTGAGAATATGTATAAGGAGCTACGCCTCCCCTGGTTATTTTCTGATTATTCCCACATCGAAATTCGGATCCGTTACCCTAGTAATAGGGTAAATTTGAGTGACCCAAAAAAACAGGTTTAATGAGGTTTAAATTCAAAATGTTATATTGTAA
>Ga0193956_1001047_pt1 | contig 11528 bp, 8 predicted proteins | sample BB_7_MG_FD_140358 | JGI IMG/M metagenome (GOLD analysis project Ga0193956, IMG submission 140358) | Microbial mat bacterial communities from the Broadkill River, Lewes, Delaware, United States - BB_7_MG | ecosystem: Environmental > Aquatic > Freshwater > River > Microbial mats | place: USA...
GTTGCTATATTGATTTCTATAGCATATTGTGTTGGACAATTTGGAGGTATTGGTTTGTTATTCAAATGGATACTTGGTATTCCTTATGGGCTTGCAGTAATAATTGGTGGCTCGGTTGTTCTAACCTACACACTTATTTCAGGAATGCTTGGAGTTACCAAAAATATGCAAATACAATATGTTATAATAATTATTTCATTTTTAATCCCTTTATTTCTACTTACCTACAAATTTGATTATTTTTGGTTGCTACCCCAAGTAGGATATGGCTCGGTTGTTAGCGATATTGTAACAGGAATACCTGCTCCAGAAGTTGCAGGTATGGTAAATTCGTTTGGCAATGATTTTGCAATTATGCCAAGCCCTGAGTATGCAATGCCTTGGGACCCAGCAAGCGGACAAACATTTTTTCAATTTATGGCAATTGCATTTTCGCTAATGGTAGGCACGGCGGGTTTGCCACACGTTATTCAACGCTTTTATATAGTTCCAAAAGTTAGAGACGCACGCTGGTCTGTTGTTTGGGGATTATTTTTTATCTGCATACTTTACTGGAGTGCCCCAGTATATTCTGCACTTGGCACAATACTTTCAGCAAGCCCAGAAGTAGGACGATTATCTAAAGATGCTATCGTTGTTTACACTGCACAATTAGGTAGTATTCACCCACTTGTAGTAGGATTACTTGCCGCAGGAGGAGTTTCAGCTGCTTTCTCAACAGTTTCAGGACTGCTTGTTGCAGGAGCGTCTGCTTTTTCGCACGACCTTTACGTAAAAGTAATAAATCCAAGTTGCTCTCCTAAAAAACAACTTATGATGGCACGTTTAGCAACAATTCTTATGGCAATAATTGTTTCATTAATAGCTCTTTTAAAATTAGCACTTATAGGACAGCTTGTTGCAGTAGCATTTTCTCTTGCAGGTTGCACAATTTTTCCATTGTTCTTGCTTGGAATATGGTGGAGTGGCTCAAATAGAAAAGGTGCAATTTGGGGACTTATAGTAGGAGGCGGAATTTCCTTACTTGCTATAACATACTTTATTGCAGGAAAATTTAACCTAATATTACCAGCCCAAGAATTTATTAATTATTGGCTTGGTGCTTGGTATTTTGCTTGGATTGGTGCTCCACTTGCAATACTTACGAACATTATTGTTTCTAAATTTTCAAAAGAAACTCCAATAGAAATAAGAAAATTCTTAGTAGAAAAAGTCCATAGTTAAAAACCAATTTATGTTAAAAAATATTTTTAAAATAAAAAAAGGAACAGTAATAGTCATTTCTACAATGACTATTATTGTTTTGATAGGTATTACAACTGCTTGGTTATATTATGGAAACATAAATAAATCCGAAGACCCACGAGTAGTTGAAGCAAAATTAAAATACAAACGTTACAACACATTAGCAGAACAAAAAAAATACGACGAAGTATTTAATTTATTAGACTCAATATATAATATTTATAACCAGTATGATGATTATAAAAACTCTTACGAAATTGGAGTTATTTTAAACAACAAAGCAGCTCTGTATTTAACAATAGCACTTTTTGAAACTCAAAAGACAAACGATTCTCTTTTGAGTTTAGCAAAAGTAAATATAGAAAAAAGCATAAAAATTTATGAAACTTGGCTAAATGAACATGAAAAATTATCAGAAATAGAAATAAGAGAAAAATTAAAACCAATTTATTACAAAAAAAATAATATTTTTGACCAAAATAAAACAGAAAATTACATCAACAAACGCACAAAAGAAATAATTTTGGCACAAGCAGAAACAAAAAGAAGATTATCTGTAAGTTATACAAACCTCGGAATTATCCAACGACACGAAAACAAAACAGAAGAAGCATTAAAAACTTATAAAAAAGCATTAGATTTATGGAAAAATAATCTTACAGCCGAAAATAATATAAATATTATCCTCGGTAAACCTTTAAGAAAAAGAACAATTTTGGAAAAAATTTTCCCTGAAAAAAAATAATATCTTTAATAAATTTTAAAATCTAAAAAGTTAAAAACAATGAAAAAATCAATCTTTTTATTTTTAATATTTTTGCTACCAGCAATAGCATTTTCGCAAGAAACAGACAAAAATAAATTAGCATTTTCCTTAAAAGGATTTGTAAAAAACGATATGTTTTGGGACACACGCCAAACAGTTTCTCCTCGTGAAGGACATTTTTTATTATTTCCAAAACCTATAAAATTAGATGCAGACGGAAACGACATAAACCAAGGCATGAACTTCAATTTTTTATCGCTACAAAGTAGAATTTCGGTAAATATAGAAGGAACACAAGCATTAGGTGCAGATGTTTCTGGAAAAATAGAAGGAGATTTTTTTGCACAAAAAGACGACAACATAAATCTTTTCCGGCTTCGCCACGCTTATTTTAAATTAAACTGGACATCTACCGAACTTTTGCTTGGACAAACTTGGATACCAATGTTTATAACCGATTGTTTTCCCGGAACAATTTCTTTTAATACTGGCACGCCGTTTCAGCCATTCGGTAGAAATCCTCAAATACGACTTACACACGAGTTGGGTGTGGCAAAGTTTATTGCAATAGCAAGCTCGCAAAGAGACTATGCAAGTAGAGGAATTTCGGGAGCATCGGGAGAATATTTGAGAAATTCGGCAATACCAGAAATTAGTGGGCAAATTCATGTATCTCCAATTGAGCCATTATTAGTTGGAATAAACGGAAGCTATAAACAAATTAAGCCTCAATTAGTTACACCACAAGGTTATAAAACTGACGAACTTGTTGGAGGCTTTAATGCTATGGCTTTTGCAAAAATAGAAACAAAAGCTATAACTCTCAAATTGCAAGGAGTTTACGGACAAAATATGCCAGATGTTTTAAGTATTGGAGGTTTTGCAATTTCCGATACAACAGATGCTACAAAAGGTTTTGTTAAATATGTAACTTTAAATACAGCCTCGGCATGGGTTGATTTTCAGACAAATGGAGATTTTAGTGTAGGTGTTTTTGGAGGATACTCCATGAATATGGGAGCAACAAAAGATATTATTGCAGGAACTACCTATGGCTTAGGAACTAACATTGAAAGTATGTATAGAATTTCGCCAAGAGTTTCGTATAAAATTAATAGTGTAAAATTTGCCTTAGAAGGAGAATATACTGTTGCAAATTACGGTAGCACATTCAGCAACAAAGGAATACCAGAAAATCTGACAGAAGCAAATAATTTTAGAGTGCTTTTTGCAACTTATTATTTATTTTAAAAAATAATTAAAAAAAGAACAAAGGAGGGCTTTTTTCAAGTTCTCCTTTTTTTTATGTAATTAAAAATAAATTTTTAATTTTGTAAAATCCGTTCACTTTAATAAATTTAAAAATGAAAATACAATATTTATTTATAATTATATTCCTATTAATTAGCATAAAACAAGCCGACGCACAATTTGCTTTTGGAGGGAAAACAGGTCTAACATTTTCTACCGTTCGCTACAAAGTTGCAAACACAAATAAAACAATGCAACCTTTTATGAAAACAAAACTTGGGAATCAACTTGGGCTAACTGGTGAATATTATTTTGTAAAAGGATTAGCTGTTCAAGCTGATTTACAATATATTGGCAAAGGTTTCAAATACGCATTTCAGTATTCTGATGGCAAGCAACGCTTTGATTTTTCACAAATAAATATTGCGGGAAAAGTGAGTTTTTACGAAGAAGATAATATCACGATTTCTGCTTATGCAGCACCTTTTGCATCTTTTTGGATTTATGGTATGAAAACAGAAACAAATTACAAGTTTAACGAAATAAAAAAAGACAATTATAATTTTGCAGATACCTCCTATTCAAATAATTACAATCGTTGGGACGCAGGAGTTGCTGCGGGTTTAGAGCTGAAATTAACTCAAACTTGGAATCGCAAACTTGTTTTTGATATACATTACGAATATAGCCTAATTAGCAATGACTTAGACAAAGTAGATGGAATGTTAAACAGAGTTTTATTTCTTGGAGTAGGCTATCTTTTCAATCAATAATTTTTTTGAGCTTATTAAATTATCCAATAAAAAATCGTTTAATTTTTTCTAAATTTTGTTCTTTAAAGTTTTTATATTCCTCTAAATCTGGGTCTTTTGGCTTGTGGTTAAGGTTTCTAACAAGTTTTTGTGCTTCTTTTATCTTTTGCAAAGTTTTTTGGGTGAAAAATGTTGCTTCAAATTTTTTCCAAATATACTCTATTCCAATGTCGTTAATATGTGTCATATCTGACTTATAAAAACGATAATCTCTAAGTTCGTCCATCATAATTTCGTAGGACGGAAAATAATAACAATTTTCAAAACTATCTACTAATTGACTTATTGACAAATGTAAAATTGCTTTACTTCGCTGATTTTCAACTGCTCCATCTTTCAAATGTCTTACAGGGCTTAATGTGAAAATTATTTGCAAATCTGGATTTATTTCTTTCAATAATAGAATTATTTTGTTATATTTTTTTACAATATTTTCTATATTTAATAATTCTCTGGTAAATTCAGGAGCGGGAACTTTGTGGCAATTAGAAACAGTTTGTTGTGTTGTTGCAAGTTTATACACCCATGCTGTTCCAAAAGTTATAAATAAATACTTGGCTTCTCTTATAAAATTTGAAGATATTTCTAATTGATTATTAATATTTTGCAAACAAATATCTTTATCTTTGTGCGAAAACTTTGAATGATGAAAATAACTAAACCATAAATTATTATAAAATTTTAAATCGCTACCAGTAAATTTTTTGCCTTCAATTAATATTTCTAAACTTTTTTTTATAGAAGTAGGATTATACAAAACTCCAAAAGGATTAACATCTACCTTAAAAAGTGATTCAAGTAGCTTATTGCCAATATTTTCTGTAAAACAGGAACCAATAAACATTATCTTATCTGCATGAGAAATTTTTTTCTCAAATTTTTGAATTTCTACTGTTGTTTTTAGTTCTATCATAATTTTTTATTAACTACATTACACAGTCTTTTGTGCAAAATTAATTTGCAACAAAAAACTGTAAAATAGTTTATTATTCCAATGTTTTTGCTTCTTCCCAGTAAATGTCCATTTCTTCAAGGTTCATATCGTGTAAAGACTTGCCTTGCTGTATTGTTTTGGTTTCTAAATAATTAAACCTTTTAATAAATTTTTTATTCGTTTGTTCAAGAGCGTCTTCGGGATTTATTCCGTAAAGTCTGGCAGCATTTACAAGAGCAAAAAAGATGTCTCCAAATTCCTTCTCCATTTTTTCTTTGTCATTTTTCTTCATCTCTTCTTGAAATTCGTTTATTTCCTCTGTAACTTTTGCCCAAACTTGCTCTTTAAAATCCCAATCAAAGCCAACTCCACTAACTTTATCCTGTATGCGATAGGCTTTTATAAGAGCTGGCAAACTTTTAGGCACTCCCGACAAAACTGTTTTCTTTTGTTTATTTGTTTGTTTTTCTTTTAATTTAATCTCTTCCCAGTTTTGCAAAACTTGTTTTGTTCCAGTAACTTCTGTTTCGCCAAAAACATGTGGGTGTCTGTTTATCAACTTTTTGCTAATTGCTTTTAAAACATCTGTTATATCAAAAGCACCTTTCTCCGAACCTATTTTTGCATAAAAAACAAGATGGAGCATTAAATCGCCAACCTCTTCTTTTACTCCGTCTAAATCTTTATTTATTATTGCATCAGAAAGTTCATAAACTTCTTCTATTGAGAGAGTTCTAAGAGTTTCCAATGTTTGAACTTTATCCCAAGGGCATTTTTCTCTCAGTTCGTCCATTATATTTAATAATTCTGCAAAAGCATCTAATTTTTCTTTCATTTTCAAAATATATTTATATTTTTTTAGTCTTAAGTTTATACGTTATCGTAGTTATACATTTCTAAATTATGCCCCATTCTAACTTTTTTTGTTTTCATATAGAATGCGTTATATTTATTTGGTTTTATTTCTATTGGAACAATTTCCGTTACCTCTAAACCATAACCTTGCAGACCAATTTTTTTAACAGGGTTATTGGTAAGCAATTTCATTTTTTGCACTCCAAGGCTTCTAAGTATTTGTGCACCAACACCATAATCACGTTCATCGTCTTTAAATCCAAGTTTATGATTTGCCTCTACAGTATCGTATCCCTCTTCTTGGAGTTTGTAGGCTTTAATTTTGTTAGATAATCCAATTCCTCTTCCTTCCTGATTCATATATAAAACTACTCCTTTTCCAGCCTTATCTACTTGTCTCATAGACTCATGTAGCTGGTCTCCGCAGTCGCAACGTTTTGAGCCAAAAATATCTCCAGTTACACAAGACGAATGCACTCTCACGAGTATAGATTCATTATCGTCCCACTCACCTTTTATAATTGCAACATGCTCTAAACCATTTGATTTTTGCAAAAATGGAATTAAATTAAAATCGCCATAATCGGTTGGCATATTCACCTCTACTCCTCTCTCAATGAGACTTTCTGTTTCTAATCGGTATTTTATTAAATCTTTTATAGAAATTATTTTCAAATCAAATTTTTCTGCGACTTTATAAAGGTCTGGTAGGCGAGCCATGGTTCCGTTGTCGTTCATAATTTCTACCAAAGTTCCCCCTGGTTTTAGTCCAGCCAAGGCTGTTAAATCCACCGCTGCCTCAGTATGTCCAGCTCTTTTAATAACTCCCTGTTTTTGGGCTTTTAGCGGAAAAATATGTCCTGGACGAGCCAAGTCATCTGCCTTAGTAGTCTCATCTACAAGGGCATTTATGGTTTTAGCTCTGTCGTGAGTAGAAATTCCTGTTGTGCAACCTTGCCCAATTAAATCCACCGATACGGTAAAAGGAGTTTCGTGCAAAGCTGTATTTTTGCCAACCATCAGGTCTAAATTAAGCTCTTCGCAGCGGTCTTCTGGCAGAGCCAAACAAACAAGTCCTCTACCCTCTTTTATCATAAAATTTACGGTTTCGGGAGTAACAAGCTCAGCTGCTGCAATAAAATCGCCTTCATTTTCTCTGTCTTCATCATCTACAACGATAATTATTTTACCATTTTTGATGTCTTCAATTGCTTCTTCTATTGTATTAAATTTATTTTCCATCTTACTTATAATATGTTTTTAATGCTTAAATTCAATTTTTTAATTTGTTTGATTTCTTTTTGTAGGTTGCCAAACTCCTGATTTTACGCCTTTTGCCCATTTAAAAAATCCTATAAATAAGGCTATATTCATTGAATAAAAATGAGTTATAAAACGCAAAATAGAAATATGAATATTTATCTTTTTCAATAAAATATCCCAAAACGGCAAACTAAACGAAAATAATAATCCTAAAAAGGAAAGTTGATATATAATTTTATCTAATAAAAAAATATTAGTTAAAAATATTATTATTATAAAAAAAGGAATAATCCAACGTAAAACTTTATGTGATAAAAAACTAAAAGATACACCAAATTTGCTTGTGTATCTTTTTGCGTTTTTTTCAAAAGGATTTATTCCAATAATTCCGAGCAAAAGTTTTTTGAATTTATTTAGGTTTTGAAAATTGCCAGTTGCAATTCGTATTTTACGCCTAAATTCGTCGTGTAGATTGTTTGAAACATCTTCAAATACAAGCGATTTTAAGTTATTTATGGCTCTATATCCTTTTTGCAAAACTTTCATATTTATATAAAAGTCATCTACCAAAAAATTGGCTGGAACGGGCTTATATAGCTCTCTTCTAATTGAATAGCAACCTCCAAAAGGTCCCATCATTGTTCCCCAAATATTGCTTTCGGCATTTTTTATTCCAACTTCTCGTGAAATGTATGCACTCTCTTGCACCGAAATTCCATCTTTTACCAACCCCTTATTAACCATGTGAGTATCAACAAGTCCGATTTTTTCATCTTTAAAATATTTTATCATTTCAAAAACAGTTTCTTCGTGAAAAAACACATTTGCATCGCTCAAAACAATTATGCTACCATTAGATTTATCAAATATTTGATTAATCACTCCGGGCTTTCCTTGTCTTTTTGAAAAGGGATAAAATTTTATGTTAGGATATTTTTTTGCATAATTTCCAACAATTTCGTTGCTGCGGTCGGAGGAATTATCCGAGCCAATGAGAATTTCTATTTTATCGGCAGGATAGTTTGATTTTAAAATTGTCTCTATTTTTTCGGCAATAACTTCTTCTTCGTTAAATATTGACATTAAGATAGATACAAGAGGTAGCTCGTCGTTTCTACTAAAAAAAATGGCATTACTATTTTTTTTGTTTAATATTTTTAACAAAATTGGATAAAAAATATAGGAATGAAAAATAACCAATATTGATGTCCAAAATAATATCTGTAAAACTATTTCCATTCTAAGCAGTTAAAAGTTCATAAATTATCAAAAGAAAGTTTTTTATTATAAATTTACATCAACTATTCACGATATTTTTTTTGTCATAAATTATTTTGATAAAAATCTATAAGCGATTTTGAAATTGCTAAATTATTAAATTTTTTGGAAATAAAAGTATTTGCGTTAATTCCTATTTGTAAAAATGATTTTTTATTGTTTAATATTGATATTATTTCGTCCGAAAAATCTTTTATTTCATTGGCTATCAAAATATTATCTTTGTGAATTGCGGGTATTCCTTCTGCACCGATTGATGTAGAAATAATTGTTTTTCCGAGTGCCATTCCTTCCACAATCTTAATTCTCATACCGCTTCCCGACAGAAGTGGCACAATCATGAGTGCTTTTGAGTTGATAAACTCGGTTGCACTTTCTACTTCGCCACAAAATTCTACGTTTGGTTGTTTTATTTTTTCTATAAACCAGTCTGGTGCATTTCTGCCAGCTATATAAAATTTGAGGTTTGGCATTTTTTTCAAAATAATAGACCAGCAGTTGTCTAAAAACCAGATAATTCCTTCTTGGTTTGGCGACCAGTCTAATGCTCCAATATGAAATATTGAGGGAAAATTTATGTTTTCGTGGTTTGGTTTTAGGTTATCTATTTCGTAGCCAGTTGGGGTTGTGTGGCTTGGTTTTGTGTTGCCAAGTTGGTTGAGTTTTTGTCCATCACGTTCTGTTATAGGAACTAAGAGGTCGTATTTGTTTAGCATATTAACTTCCATTTTTTCTATTCGTGAAGTTAGTATTTTTATGTATTTTTTTTTCAGAGGGTTAGTTTGCTGTGTGAGTGTTCGTTGCCAAATTTCGTGTTCTACATTGTGCGAGCGTAGTGATATTTTTGCATCGGAATATTTTTTTATTGTAGCAATGTAAGGTGTTAGGTATAAGCCTTCTAATTGTATTATATCAAATTTATTTTGTTGTAGTTCTTTTATTATTTTGGCTTCAAATTTTTTGCAGATAAATCTTTCTGCATTGTATGGCATTTTTGAAAAAACAAGGTTTTTGAAGGCTGCAATGGGTTTAATTTTAGTGTCTATATAGCTATCAATAAATTTTATTTTTGTTTTAACTTTTTCTGGAATTTTTGAAATATCCACATAATGCTTTGACGTATTGAGAGTTAAAAGAGTTATTTGTGCAAATTCTGATAGTCCTTTTGCAAGGTTTAGAGTTGCGATAGAACCGCCATCTTTTGGTGGGTATGGAACTTTGTTTGAAAGTATTAATATGTTCATGGCAAAAAGCAGATGCTTTGTTTATGTTTTTTTATCAATAATTATTTATAAGTTATTAGTCCCAATAAATTTTACAATTAGGCATAGATTTTATTATTTTCAATTTTTCGCTGGAAGTTATAGATAATTTATTTTTTCTTAAATCTAATTTTTTCAAATTTGTAAGTTTTTCTATGCCTTCGGGTATGCTTGTTAGTTGATTGTTAGATAAGTCTAACGATGTTAAGTTTTCAAGATTTGTAATTTCAACGGGCAAAATAGTTAGTTTATTAAAGGATAAGTTTAATAAATTCAAATTTTTCAAATTTCCTATTGACTCAGGAATTTTTGTTATTTGATTATAGCTAAAATCTAAATATGTTAAACTATCTAATTCTCCAATTTCAATAGGTAAAATATTGAGCTTGTTTTGAGTCATATCTAATGTAGATAGATGTTTTAAATTTTTAATTTCACTTGGCAAAATTTCTATTTGATTTTCGCCTAAATCTAAAATAGAAAGACTTTGACTATAAACAACTTCTACGGGAAATTGGGTAAAGCCACTATGTTTTAAGTTAAGACGATGTAATTTTTTTATATTATTAATTTCTTTTGGGATTTTTTGTTGTTTTGGAATTTTGATTCTAATTTGTGAGGAGTCATAATTCTCTTGATTTGAATATTCATCTTGCTGGGTCATTAATATTATTTTTTTAGGATAATTTTCAAAGGCTTTGCAAAGGCTACTAATATTTAGATTTTTATTGTCGTATAAATTTAGTTCTAAAAGGTTTGTCAAATTAGATAATTCTATCGGCAATTCTATTATTTGATTATGTTCAAGGATTAAGAACTCTAAATTATCAAGATTTCCAATTTCTTTTGACAATTTAGTTAATTTATTATTTCTTAAATCCAATTCTTTTAAATTAGGCAAATTACAAATTGAAATCGGAAATTCATCAAAATTATTATAACTTAGGTTTAGTTTTTCTAAATTTTCAAGTTCGCTTATTTCTGATGGAAGTTTTTTAAATTTATTATTTTCTATATTTAATATTTTTAAGTTTTTTAAGTTTTTAATATCGGGATTTAATTTTGTTATATAATTATAATATAAATTTAAGTCTTCTAACTTTGTTAGCATAACAATTTCTTGTGGAATTTTTTTAAATTTATTATTTCTTAAATTAAGTTGTTTTAAGTTTTCACATTCTAACACCTCTTCGGGTATCTCATACAAGTAGCTATCTTTAAAATTCAATTTTGAAATTTCAGATAATATTTTTTTTCTTTTTTCAGGTGAAAATTCATATACATTTACCCAATCCTTATTTTGTTCTTTAACGGCATAATTAAATATTGTAACCTCCATTTGGCGTTTGACTCGCTCCAATTCATTTTTAATTAGCAGAGTGTAAATTGCAAACGCAACAAAAAATACTGCAGCCAACGAAAGAATAATCATTCTATTTCGTTGTGCTCTGCTTCTTCGCTCTTGTTGTAAATGTTTTTCTTTTAGTTCTTTTTCCTTTTTTTCTCGTTCTTGTATTTCCCTCTTTCTTATTTGTTCTAATTGTCGTTTTTTTATTCTCAATTCTTCTTTTTTCTTGTGTTTTGTTTTAGAAATTAAAACAGGTTCAATAAGTGTATCGTGGCTGAGTTCGTAATTTATTCCACCTAAGCTGTTTTCTGTAGCTCTCAAAAGGTGAGTATTTGTTAGTTTTTGGAGTTTAGATTTTTCTATATGGTCTCTACAAATAGTTTCGTCTAAGGAAATTCGTCTTCCCTCCTTAATTAGTTTATTTTCAATAAATTTATATATTCTTTGTCGGTCTCGTTCTATTTGTTTTTTTATAAATTGTTCTAAGTTATTTTCTATATTATAACTTTCGGTA
>Ga0193956_1001055_pt1 | contig 11470 bp, 11 predicted proteins | sample BB_7_MG_FD_140358 | JGI IMG/M metagenome (GOLD analysis project Ga0193956, IMG submission 140358) | Microbial mat bacterial communities from the Broadkill River, Lewes, Delaware, United States - BB_7_MG | ecosystem: Environmental > Aquatic > Freshwater > River > Microbial mats | place: USA...
AAAATTAAAGACTTGAAATTAATCACATGATTATTTATAATCTTTAAAAAAGAACGAGCCAGCTGCAAGTCCAATTCTAAAAATTGGATAATGCTCCTGAAAATGAATATTATAATAATCATGTCCTAAATATCCAGCCGAAACAAAAATAGAAGTATTATGACTGTTTTTTATTTTTCTATAAATTTTTAATTCCACATTAAATCGCTGATACCACTCCACATTTGTAAGCGGATAGCCAAGATAATCGCTGTCGGCAATAACCATTCCTTCCAAAACAGTTCGCCAAAGTTCTTGCGTGCTTTGTGCAGTTTGCGTTCTTCGGGTTCTTTTTATCAAAAGACTTGTGTATTTAGAGTCGCTAAAAATATAGTTAAACCTAATTTTACCAAACTGGTCTCTATAAGCCTCTTCGTCTAATATTTCTAACAAACCAGAATGCAATTCTACGCCAAGTTTCACATATTGATGACTGCGGTTTGTTTGGTGTCCAAAATTTAATGCCAATTCGGCATAATTTGTATTAAAATTTCCATCAACAGTATTAATTGAACCGTCTGAAGTTAGTGGGTCTCCATCTTGCCCGTTAGAATGGTGGGCAATTTGCAAGCTAAGATATTTATAATTAACAGTATCTGGGCTTAATTTTAAATAAAAAGTGCCATGAGGAACAAAACTTGCTGGCTGCAATGGATATGATTTTCCCATTTCGCCTCTCACTCTAATTTGTGGGGTTAGCACCAAAGCAAGTCCCCAATTTTTTGGAAAAACATAATAATTGGGAGCAATATTTCCAGTAAGAACATAATTAGTTCCCGAACCTTGTTGGCAATACGGCAACGTAAATGTGCTCATTGTAGAGTTTTGAATATACATTTCTTGATAAAAAGATTTAACTTTCAATTTTAAGGCTAAATCGTTACGAACATCTCTTCTTTTTTGAGAAAAGCCAGTTATACTGATTAATAGAACAATAATTAAAATAGTAATTTTTTTCATATTTAAAAGATTAAAGAGTTAGTAAATTAGTTTTTAATTTTTAGTTTTTAGTAAACTTTTGTCTAAAAATAGAGACATTGTAGTTTCAAATAGCACCCATAACATCTTTATAATCAAAGAAATACAAAAAAAAACATCAAACGAAAGCCAATTAAAAACCAAGCATTCAAAACTAAACATTTAATTAGTGCTTTAAAGATAAAAAAAATAAGAAGCGAAAAAAAAATTCACTTCTTATTTTTTTATATTTTTGATTCTTTTTTATAATTTAGGGCAAGAAATTACTGCATGTCTTTTACTTCTTCCTACTTTTGCCTCAAATTCGTAGATTAGAGAAATTTCGTGAGCACCGCCAGTAGCTCCAAGCATATCGGAAATAGTGAGGTCGTAGCTATATCCCACTGTAAAATTAAATATTTTATATCCTACAAGAAATACAAGTGCATCTAAGTTTACTTTTTTATCTAAATTTCTATTATCACTAATAATTGGCATTCCACGTATCCAAGCTCCCAAGGTAAATGGGTCGTGATTCCAATATCCACCTAAGTCAAACTGGTCTGAACCGTCTTGTAGCCTGTAATAAAAAGAAGCTGTAAGACTTTCTCTGTTGTCTTTGGCATAAGCTCTTCTTCGTGTAGCCTTTCCTACATAGAATTTGTATCCTCCAAAAACGGAATATTTCATACCTACTGGTGTGTCGTTTCCTGTAAGAGATTCGTTTGGCGTAAATAGGTGGTCAACAGTTGTTCCAATCCAAAATTGTGGCGAATAAATAAGAACAGAAGCAGTGGCATCAAGATAAAAGCTACGAGTATCTGGCACTGGCTCTAATGAGCTATTTCCCGGATTGGGGAGTTGGTCTCCAAAAATTAATTTTTGAAAATCCAAACTTCTCTGTGTCATTTTTACCTGAACACCAGGTCTAAAATATATTTTTTGTCGCTTTACTATTGGTGTGTACCAAGAATACATTACACCAAAATCTGTTCGTGAAAGGTTTCCGTCTCCTGCTTGGTCTTTTACTGCAAGAAATCCAAGTCCGCTATTTATTTTATAAAAATTTTGGTCGTATGAACCTGCAAAGGTTACAAAAGTTCCAGGTATTGAAGGCCATTGGTCTCGGTAATTTGCTACTACTCTGCTGTTTTGTGTGCTACCAGCAAAAGAAGGTGCAAGAATAGTTGGCGAGGCATAAAACTGCGAAAAATGAACGTATTGCGAGTATCCATCATAAAAAATGAATACTATTAAAGTTATTGTTATTAGTAGTTTTGCTTTCAATTTGAGTAAAATTTTAGGGGTGTTTTTTCAATATAACGAATACAATAGTTTATTATTATAATGAAATCAAACTAAACTCCAATATTATAATATTTATTTGAGACAACAAAATAAATCTAAAAAAAATACAAATATTCCTTTTCTTAAAATATATAACTATATTTGTATATTTTTATTTTACTAATAATCTCTCTTTTTATTAACACTTTATAAACATCTTTTTTTAAGACAACAATTTATTGATTTTATAGTTTATAATTTTTAACTCAATAATAAAACCAAAATTTATATTTTCGTATTTTTTTTACAATTTTTTTTAATTTAGCAAAAAATAATCAACAAAAAACGAAAAACATCAAATTATAATTTTTTAAAATAACTTTTATATTTTATTTATGACAAAAAAAATATCAATAATTGGAGCCGAATCTACAGGAAAATCTACTCTTGCACAACTACTTGCAGATTACTTCAATTCTAAATATATACCCGAATATGCCAGAGAATATATTAGTGGGTTGAAAAAAAAATATGTTTACAAAGATTTAATTTTTATTGCAAAAAAACAAATTGAATTAGAACAAAATTATGTTAGCAACGATAAATTTATTTTTTTAGACACAGATCTTATTATCACAAAAATCTGGTTTTTAGAAGTTTTTGATAAAATTCCAGACTGGATTGACAAAGAAATTTTGGCAAATAAAGCTGATTTTTATTTACTTTGCAACAATGATGTTGAGTGGAAAGAAGACCCCATTAGAGAAAACGGAGGCGAAAGAAGAGAATACCTCTTTAATTTATATGAAAATGAATTAATTAAAATAAATGCAAAATATAAAATAATAACAGGAACAGGAACTAAAAGATTTAACAATGCAAAAAAAACAATTTTCAATTTTCAGGCAACAGACAAAAACCCTCAGCGAACGTCTGCAACACCAGAGTTTTAGAGTAAATAATATTAGTCCAAAAACATTTTTGGGAGGAATAGTTTTAATGATATTTTTTGTTGGCTGTTTTTCTGACGTGAAAAATATTAGCTACGAAGACGACCAATTTGTTGAACAAGACAACATTATGGAAGATAGTTCGTATATGAAATCAATAGAAATGCCTATCCACTTTGACTCGGTTGATTATATTATTTACCCGCTAACTTTTGTAAAAAATTATGAAAAAAATTCTTATAAAAGAGGAAGTTATGACTACGAAAATTGGGGATACTACTCAGCGAGCGAAGGCTACAACAACGAAATAGATGACGGTTATGTAGGAAATTTTTATAACCTGATTTTTCAAAATACAAAAACCAAGGAAATAAAATATCTGACAAATGATAGAATAATAGGTAATAAATTACGTTATTTAAGAGAAACATATAAAAAAACAGGAAAAAAATACATAATTTTAGAAATACGAGACAAAGACACAAACAAAGACGGGGAAATTGATAGTGAAGATATTATATCTTTATATATTTGTGAAGTATCTGGAAATAACCTCCAAAAATTATCGCCAAACAATCAAAACCTTTTGGGTTGGAAAATTGATAACCAATTAAATAAACTGTATTTTCAGACACGACAAGACATCAACAAAGACGGTGTTTTTGACACACAAGACAGCACTTTGCTTTACTCTGTAAATCTTTCCCAAAAAATAAAAACATCAAAAATAAACTTAAAACACTAAAATCTAATTTTAAAGACATGAAAAAATATTTTATTTACATTTTTATTAGTTTTATTACATTTTTCTTTACAAATAGTAGTATATTTGCACAAGAAAAGGTTGATTATTCTGATAAAAATAGAGACGTATTTTGGTTTAACATTAACCTAAAAATATACAAAGACCAAACTTTAGGAGACTGTTATAAAGTAATAAGATACGGCTCAACAGTTAGTAGTGGAACATTAAACGACTATGATAAAAAATTATGGGACGGGCTAAATAGTGGCTCAAAAATAGCAGTAGGTCCTTTTAATTCTTACGAAGAAGCAAAAATTGCGGTAAGATTTTACGACCAAAAAAAATCAGCAACAGATACTGTTATTCAGAATAATAACCAGCAATATTATTACTATTTAGTAAAACCGTCAAAATCTAAAAGATTAAAAAATTGGCAATTTGAAAGAATGCCTGCTGCCGTTACCTCAGGTAATACTAATGATTTTTTAGAACTTTTAAAAATAAGTTTAAGCCAAAAAAAACTGGTTATAGGACCTTTCTCTTCGCAGCTTGAAGCAGAAGAATCTAAAAGAATTTTCAGACTTGATGAATAATTAAGTGCTTAGTTTTAAGTGTTTAGTTTTTAATTCGCTTTCGCCTGATAATTAAACAATTATGAAAATACTAATAAATATGCCTTAATGCTTACAAAAATATAAATTTGCTTAAAATACTAATTCAATATACCTAACTAATTTAATTAAAAAAATCAAAAATGAAATTTAAAATTTTATCGTTAGTCGCCTTACTATCAATAAGCCTACTTAGTTGCGACCCTCCACCAAGTAAAGAAATTACAGACATAGACTCTGTAAAAGTTGAAGAAAATATTTATCCCTCTACCAAAACTTTTTACAAAAGCGATTTGAATGGAGAAAATGCTATATTATTCGCAGAATCAATTATTTATGATGTAAGAGTTACACCAAGAGAAGCAAACGAATGGGAAGAATATAGCACAAAAAGTGTAGATACAAAAGCGTTTGAAAATGTTATTTTTCACGCAATTTACAGTGGCAGACTTACCCCTTTTCACTATAAAGATGAAGCCTTTTTTGGAGAAGAAAGCATTGGTAAAGTTGTTAGTATAGAGGAAGTTAAAGCATTTGAGAAAGAATATGCAAAAAATCCTCTTGCAAAAATACAATTTAAAGAAGACTGGTATTTTAACGAAGAAACTTTGGAAATGAGCAAAAAAATAAAATCTATTATTTTTGGTTACAAAATAATGGACGGCAGCCCAGACGAAAAATTTAAAGCACTATTTAAAGTATATCTTGACAAAACAGAAAATAACGAAGTTAATACAAAATAAACCAAATAATAACCCTTAAAAACTCAAAATTATGAAAAATTACATAAAAAAAATTAGCTTATTGCTAATGCTCGTAGCAATATCATCATCAATATTTTTGTCGTCGTGCAAAAAAAAGGAAGATATAGGAACTGCTCCTGAAGTGCCACCAAAAGGAGCTTTTGTTATGGATTATAGCACATTCCAAGACAATGACAAAAATTTAAAAAGTGAAAAATGGGCTGGAAATGTTCTTGTAGCTGCAACTCAGGTTAGCGTTTGGAGTATAATTCTAACAGTAGGACTTGCTGTGCCTGTAGCTGCTTATGTAGAGGCACTTAAACACGTTCCGGAACATTCTGCAGGAACAACTTGGCTTTGGCAATACGAAGTGCCAGTAGGCTGGGCAACTTACACCGCCAAGCTTTATGGAACAAAAGAAGCAGACCAAGTTACATGGGAAATGTATCTTTCTAAAAATGGAGACGACAATTTCCAAGATTTTTTATGGTATGAAGGATATAACAACCTTACTGGAACAAAAGGACAATGGACTCTATACAAAAGCAATACAGACCCAACTAAATATCTTCAAATAGACTGGACAAAAAATGCCGAAGACACAACTGGAACAATAAAATACACAAATATAGTTCCTAACGGTTCCGAAAATGGAGGTTACATAACTTACGGTAACGCACAAGAAGGCGAATATAATGCTTATTACCATATTTATAACAAAGGGTTAGACAATCTAACTCAAATAGAATGGAGCACTGAAAACAAAAACGGGCACATAAAAAATCCTAACTGGTTTAAAGACGAAAACTGGCACTGCTGGGGAACAGATTTTTCCGATATTGTTTGTGAATAGTTTTATCTGAAATTTTATATCAAAAATCAAAATCAAGTTAAAGGTAAAATATTACCCATAACTTGATTTTTTTTTGCACATCAAATTTGTAAGCTAAAAATCTATTTTATTGAAATTCGCCTACAATTTTATCTAATTTTTGCTCAATTTTTTGTTCTGTATTAGAAAAATCTTCTTTTGAGGCTAAATCCATTCTTGCACTTACATAAAATTTTATTTTAGGCTCCGTTCCCGAAGGGCGAACAGATATTTTTGTGCCGTCTGCCAAGAAAAATTGAAGAACATTAGATTTTGGCAAATTAATAATTTCTGTTTTTCCGCTTTCAATATTGGTAGATTGTTGAGTAAGATAATCTTTTATCAAAATAATTTTGCTATTGTTAATCTCTTTTGGTGGATTCGTTCTGTAAGTTTCCATCATTTTTTTGATTTCCTCTTCGCCAGATTTTCCTTTTTTAACTACATTTACCAAACGTTCTTTATAAAAACCAAACTCTACGTAAATATCTATCAATAAATCATATAAAGTTTTTCCATTATCTTTTGCCCAAGCAGCAATTTCAGCAATCAAAGCACAAGACATAACAGCATCTTTGTCTCTAACAAACTCACCTGCAAGGTATCCATAGCTTTCTTCGCCTCCACCAATAAATTTTTTCTTGCCCTCATTTGTTTTAATTAAATCGGCAATAAATTTGAAACCAGTAAGAACATCAAAAATTTCTACATTAAACTTATCAGCAATTTCTTTAATTAACTCCGTGGTTACTATTGTTTTACAAACATATTCCTTGCCCGTAAGTTTACCATTTTCTTGCCATTTTTTAACCAAATAATAAACAAGAATAGAACCTGTTTGATTTCCGTTAAGAATTACAAATTCATTTTTATCATTTTTTACAGCAATTCCCACACGGTCTGCGTCTGGGTCGGTTGCCATAACTATGTCTGCATCAATCTCTCTGGCTTTTGCCATAGCCATTTCTAAGGCTTCCACATTTTCGGGATTTGGCGAAATTACTGTTGGAAAATTTCCATCTACAACATCTTGTTCTGGAATATTAAAAACATTAGTAAATCCAAATTTTTTGAGAGAACGAGGCACAAGCTCAACTCCTGTTCCATGAATTGGAGTGTAAACAATTTTCAAATCTGCCTGATTTTTAATAGATTCGGGACTCAATGAAAGTGATTTAATTTTTTCTAAATATATTTTATCAATTTCTTCACCAATAATTTCAATATTTTCAGATTTTTCGTTAAAATCAACATCTTCTACCGAAAGTTTCATAAATTCGTCCACAACATTTTGGTCGTGTGGAGCAATAAGCTGTCCGCCGTCGTCCCAATATGCCTTGTATCCGTTGTATTCCTTAGGATTGTGCGAGGCAGTTATCACCACGCCTCCTTGGCAGCCATAATGACGAATTGCAAACGAAAGTTCTGGCGTAGGTCTCAAACTATCAAATAGATAGACTTTAAAACCATTTGCAGAAAATATTTCAGCAGTAGTTTCAGCAAACAAATCACTATTGTTTCTATTATCGTGAGCAACAGCTACTTTTATTTGACCGGTTTGGCTAAAATTTTTAGATAAATAATTTGCAAACCCTTGTGTTGCAAGACCTACAGTATAAATATTTATTCTATTAGTTCCCACTCCCATAATTCCACGCAAGCCACCTGTTCCAAATTGAAGGTCTTTATAAAAACTTTCTTCAAGTTCTTTTTCATCGTTTTCAAGCAAATATTTCACCTGCTTTTTGGTTTTTTCATCAAAATTTCCTTCAAGCCATTTTTGAGCTTTTTGTTTTATTTGTTCTATCATTTTATTAGTTTTTAGTTTTTAGTTTTTAGTTTTTAATAATTAATTGTTAATTGTTAATTGTTAATTGTTAATTGTTAATTTTTAATTCATTTTTTTTACAATTTTCGCAATATCCATACAAATATAAGGAGTGGTCGGTTATTTGAAAATTATTAAAATCGCCGATATTATCTTTAATTTCCTGAATACGAGGGTCGCAAAACTCTGTTATTGAGCCACAAGAAATACAAATAAGGTGGTCGTGCTGTTTGCTTTTATACGATTTTTCGTATTGTGCCGTATTTTGCCCAAACTGGTGCTTAACTATTAATTTACAATCAAGTAGAAGCTCCAAAGTGTTGTATAAAGTAGCTTTGCTTACACGATATTTTTTCTCTTTCATTCTGGTATATAACAATTCTACATCAAAATGAGTTTCGCAAGTATATATTCTGTCAAGAATTGCAAAACGCTCAGGAGTTTTTCTATATCCGTGTGCTGTAAGATATTCTGTAAATATTCTATTAACAGATTTTTTAATTTCTTTTTGGTGCATATTAAAATTTATCTAAGTGAAAAGCAAAATTTTTATTTTAATAATTTTGTCAAATATAAATATTTTTTGTCAATATAAAATATAAAATTTTGAGTAAAATATTTTTTTTATTAAAATACAGAATTTTCCATAAAATAAATTAACTCCCTGCAAAAGTATTTCTTTTTTGCAAAAATTAAAGTAAATATTAATTTTTTTTCAGCATGAAATAATTACTTTTGTAAATCAAAAAACTACAAAAATGAAAGCTCAAAAATACTTAATTTTACTTTTTATATTGATAAGTTTTGGTTGTCAAACAAAACCAGACCTAACAGAGGAATATAAAATTTTAGAATTATCTAATTCTCTTATTAATGATATAATTGAAGACTTAACAACTGAAATCGTTGTATATGGAATTACAGACCCAGGGCATAATGAACCATTTGAAGAAACGACTGATTCCATTTGGAAAATATCTTCGCATATAAACAAAGTTTTAGATAGTCTTAAAAGTGAAATATTAAAACGAAATAAAGTTAATTCAAACAATATATCAAATCATATTCTCTATGATGAACAAAACACAGTAAATGATAGTATTATTTTTAACTTAAAAATGTATAAAACCTATATCTTGTCTCTTTTTGATGAGGATAGACAATCCAAATTAATTGTTAATGATATTGACAGTATTTTAAACTTGAATAAAATATCAAACTTACCTTTAAACTATATTGGTTTAACAATTCTTCAAAACAAGGTTTATAATGTAGAGTATTTAACTTTAAAATACATGTTGCATAACAAAATAGGAGTAATAAATTTCTACCCTCAAACAACTGAAACTATTATTATAGCTAAATCTAATATTGTAAAACAAAATGAGACCTATTCTGCAGAAATTTTCAATGTCCTAACTGATTCAACCTTAAAATTTAACGCCTTTATTGAAAATAACAATAGCTTTGATACCCTGCCAATTGTCGAAGGAAAAGCAATTTATGAGAAAACATGTGATGGAGAAATTGGTTTGCAAGAAAAATATGGATGGCTTGAGGTTGAAACTTTTGGACAAATTAAAAAAGAATATTTTAAATTAGAATACTATATTTATGAATAAAAAAATAAAAATTTACTTTATTAGCATCTTTATCTTGCTCACAGCTTGTAATAAGAATGAGACTACGATACTTGAAAAAGAATTAAATTCTTGTTTTTACTACTCATCTAATACAATATCTTCAGATTTAAAAGAAAACTATAGTGAACTCAAGTATGCCTTAAATGAAATATCTGCTATTAAAGCTGAACCATTCTACAATAAGATAAATAGGTTAGAAGATGAGTCTAATGAGTTTAGATTAGCACTTACTAATTTTGAAGGAATAACAGATTTAAACAAAATATTGGATAAATACAAATTATTCATAAAATCACTTGATATACCTGAACAAATTTTACATGATAATTTTTCAAAATATGATAAAAAAATCAGCAAGAAAGCAAATTTTCAATTTAACAAAAACAAATGGAAGTTAAATCAATTAGCCTTGGAATACAGAAGTTTATCATTAATCTTTGAGCCAGACATTGACATTTTTCCATATCATAAAAGACCTACTGTTCAATATGATAGCAAAAGAATAAAAAAAGGAAGTATATTTACTGCCAAAATATTTTTAACTAACTCAAATTACTATAATAATAGTGATTCAATAATATTCTATAATAATAATGCAAATGATAAGTTTATTATAGAAACTAATAACAAAACTATTTACAAAGAAAAAACATCAAAATTAATTGGCATCCAAAAAAGAAAAGGATTTTATGGGTTTGACAAACATAAAAATCCTTATAAAATTAGCTTTGAATTTGAAGTTGTAAAATAATAAAACAAAAAAACGTGCTTTCAAACTTTTTCATATCAATATTTAAAGAAAATCTGAAATTTGAACCTACATCTCAGCAGGAAGATGCTATTAAAAAATTATCCGATTTTATTATAAAAAAAGAATCTGATAGAATTTTTGTCCTCAAAGGATATGCAGGAACAGGAAAAACGACGCTTATTTCTGCCCTTGTTCAATCACTTCATAAACAGAAAAATAAAAGTGTTTTGCTCGCACCTACGGGACGTGCCGCCAAAGTTTTTTCGTCATATTCCAAAAGTAGTGCTTATACAATTCATAAAAAAATATATCGTCAAATTTCGTCAATAGACGGATTTGGGAAATTTATTGTAGATAAAAATCTGCACAAAAACACCATTTTTATTATAGACGAAGCCTCAATGATTTCAAATAGCAGTTATGAATCATCTGTTTTTGGCTCGGGCAGACTTTTAGACGACCTTTTGGAATATGTTTATGGCGGCGAAAATTGCCGATTAATTCTCGTTGGCGACACCGCACAGCTACCGCCAGTAGGCATAAGCATAAGCCCTGCTCTTGACAAAAACGAGTTAGAGGCTAACGGATACCAAGTTACAGAAATTGAACTCACCGAAGTTGTAAGGCAATCGCAAAATTCTGGAATTTTGTTCAACGCAACAAACATAAGAGAACTTGTTAAAGAGGAATTTTTGGGAGGAACTTATCCCAAACTAACTTTAGAAAATTTTGATGATATTGAACGAGTTTCAGGAGCAGATTTAATAGAATCAATATCAGATTCTTATGCAAAAAATGGAAACGAGCAAACTTTGATTGTTACACGCTCCAACAAGCGAGCAAATCGTTATAATCAGGGAATTAGAGCAAGTATTTTGTGGAGAGAAGAAGAAATTGCAGTTGGCGACCTGCTTATGATTGTGAAAAATAATTACTTCTGGACGGAAGATTATCCCGAAATTGATTTTATTGCCAACGGCGATACGGCCGAACTCGTGCGCATAAAAGGCTACACGGAACGTTACGGTCTGCGATTTGCCGATGT
>Ga0193956_1001059_pt1 | contig 11451 bp, 12 predicted proteins | sample BB_7_MG_FD_140358 | JGI IMG/M metagenome (GOLD analysis project Ga0193956, IMG submission 140358) | Microbial mat bacterial communities from the Broadkill River, Lewes, Delaware, United States - BB_7_MG | ecosystem: Environmental > Aquatic > Freshwater > River > Microbial mats | place: USA...
ATCAATTTGGCCAAGAATCATATCCTCATAGAGTAAATATGGCATATTTACCAATAAATGCAAAACTTCTTACTAATGTTGTAAATAACGTAGCTGGATTTTATCTAGAAGATAGATTCTTCTTTACACCTGGATTTCCTTCAATGAGCCAATCAATGGTTGTTGAAGCCCTTGATAAACTATATCCAAAATCACAAGAGAAATATAGACGGGTTTTAACTGCAACATGTAGTGAAAATGACTTAATTAATACTATGCAAAAAATGCCAAAAGATTTAGACTTCGCTTCTTTACCTAAAATTATAGGAGATGAAAGAAAAGTTGTAATTTCACTTGCTGGTTATGATTCAAAAAGAGTTGATGAGTATTTTTCTTTATTTGTAAAATATTGTGAAGAAAATCAAAAAGAGTATATTTTAAAAGATATAAATTTTTAAATCTTTTATTTTATAGGCTCATTGTAATCTCCAATTTTCCAACCATTATCAACAGGATATTTTCCTAAATTATAATCATTCCAAACTTTTATACAAATTTTATTTCCTTTTTTATACTCATCAAGAGCAAAAATATGAGCTCTACCAAAGTTTGGAAATACTCCTTTCCCACTTGCATACATATAGGCAATATAACAATTAGCATCATAGTCTTTTTGTTTAGAGGCATTTTTAAAGTAGTAAATAGCTTTATCATAATCTTTAGAAACTATCTCTCCAAATAGAAGAAGTTTACCAATCATAGTTTGAGATTTTGCATGATTTTTATTTGCTGCTTCTAAAAAAGTATTATAAGCTTTTATTTTATTGTGATATTTAGTTTTTTTTGAAAAATATAATTTTCCTAAAGCATAACTTGCATCTAAATTATAAAAAGTTGAAGATTTTATTAATAATTTATAGGCTTCATCTATATTTTTATTTTTTTTAATTAATTCAATTGCTTTTTCATAAAGTTCATTTGAGTTAGTAGAATTTTCTAAAGTTGTAGAATTTACAATATTTACTAATATTACAAAAAGTACAACTATCTTAATCATACAATTTCTCTTTTTATTTGAGTGCTTAAAGCAGTTGTGATTTCATATGTGATTGTATTATGCTGTTTTGCTAGTTCTTGAACATCATCAAAAATACAAACTTCATCATCATTACTATTTAATGATAGATTATCCATAGAAACACGCCCTAGTACTTTATAACCCTTTGGAGTTGTATAAGTTTGTTTTTCATTTAATCTTAAAAAGCCATCTCCATATCCAACATCATAAGTAGAAATAATCATATTTTCAGATGCTTTGAAAGTTCCACCATAACCAACAGCTTGACCTTTGTTTAAAACTCTAGTTGAAAGCTTATTTGCCCATAGGGACAATACTGGCTTTAATGTAGGAAAATCAAACACATTTGCATTATCTAAATAGCCATATGTTGCTATGCCTACCCTTGCAAAATCTTCATCAAAATTTGTGTGTCTAAATAGAGCTGCTGAGTTACTTGAATGAAAGGCTGGAATAGGAAGATTAAGTTGTTCACATATTCTTTTCACATCTGCTTTAACCCTAGAAAAAACCGCTTTTTGCCAGAAAAAATCAGTAGATAAATTATCTGCATTTCTATGGTGGGTAAAGATACCACTTAGTGTTATTTTTCTTCTAGAAAGCCCTAAAATACACTCTTCTATCTCTTCTGGCTTAATACCATTTCTATGCATTCCAGTATCCACTTTAATATGTACTTTACACCCAAGTGGTAAATTATCCATATTGTCTAAAGAGTTTAAAGCTATGTGAAAAGTATGTGAATAAGTGTGAAAATTACTTTCTGCTAGGATTAAAATTTCATCAAATAATTTTTCAATGGCTAATGCTTCATCAAGTGATTTTACGACTGCTTTTTTGATGCCAAATTCACTTGCCATTGAAGCTATTTCAACCAAGCCATGACCATAAGCATTATCCTTTAAAACTACAGCTACTTTTTCTTTTCCACCAGCATGATTTGATATGATATTTAGGTTATAAAATAAGTTGTTTTTATTTAGTAAAATCTTTGCCAAAATTAATCCTTGAACTCTTTAAAATAATTAAATATATCTGTTGCATCTTTTTCGTTTAAAACATTTTTTAATTCATCAATTGATGCTTCTTTGATTTTTGTAAATTCTCCAAAATATAATAAAAGCTTTTTCACTTTTGCTTCTCCTATACCTTTGATTTGTAAAAGTGATATTTGTTTATCTTCTTTTCTTTTTTGCTTTTTATGAAAGTTAATTACAAATCTATGAGCTTCATCTCTTTGTCTTTGTACAAATTGAAGTCTTTGGTCACTTGTAATTAGTTTTAGACTTTTAAATTCGCCATTTGTTGTTCTATAGTGAATTATATCTTTAGCTGCACCTTTAGCTCTATGAGCTTTTGCATCTACTTTTTCTTTTGCAATTGCAATAATATCAAGATTTACTCCCACAGATTGAATAATATCATAGGCAAGTTTTAATAATGTCTCTCCTCCATCAATAACCCATAAATCAGGAGCAGGATTTTTTTCAAAACTTTCAACTCTTCTCATTAGCATTTCTCTCATTTGAGAATATTCATCTTTTGATTCAAGGTTATAGTGTCTAAACTCTTTTTTATCAAAAGAACTAATTTGCTCATTCCATACAACCATAGCTCCTACAGTAGCTTGTCCCATCATATGTGAGTTATCATAACTTTCTATTCTAAAAGGTAGTGTTTGCAAGTTAAATAAGTTTTTTAATTCATCATATATTGTAGTTTGATTTTTTGAAGAATCAATTCTTAATAATTCATCACAATTATTTATAGCAATTTGTACAATATCTTTTTTCTTATCTTTTTTTGGATTTGTGATTTTTATTTTTCTATCAAATCTTTTTTGTAAGAAATTTTCAATATCTTCTTTATCTTCAATTTCAATTGCAGTCAAAATCTCTTTTGGTAATAGTGGTATTTCATTATCATAATAGTTTACTATTGCTCTTTTATAAGCTTCACTAAAATCTATGTCATTGCTATCTTCTACAAAATCAAGCTTTAGAAAATCGTGTGATGATGATGTTAATTTTCCATCCCTAATAAACATTCGTACTACAACAGCTTTTTTATTAGTTGCTGTTATTGCAAAGATATCTATATCTTCATTTGTAGCTAAGTCCATTCCTGATTTTATTTGTGATTTTTCTATTGTTTTTATTCTATCTCGAAGTTTCATTGCCTCTTCAAATCTAAAGTCATTTGAATACTCTGCCATCTTTTCATTTAGTTTAGAGATTAGTTTTGTTTTATTATAAACATATTCTAATGCTTCATCAACTATTTTACTATATTCAGAGGTACTAATCTTTCCTTCACAAGGAGCGAAACATTTTTTTATTTGATGAAAAAGGCAGGCTTTTTTCTCTTTTATACAAGATTTTTTTTGAACTAATGGAACAATTTCATAAATACTATCAAGCATATCTTTAGCGCCCGTAGAGTAGGGTCCAAAATATTTAATATTTGAACTTTTGTAAACTTTTCTTGTAATTTCTAGTCTAGGGAAAAGCTCATTGTAATCTATCATAATATAAGGATAGGTTTTATCATCTCTTAATAAAATGTTATATTTTGGTTTTAGCTGTTTAATTAGCGAGTTTTCAAGAATCAAAGCATCGTGTTCATTTGGTGCAACAATCCATTCACAAGTTACAACTTCTGTAATCATTTTATAAATACGAGGAGATAGTTTATCTGATGGTAGTAATTTTGGTGTAAATTTAAAATAAGATTTTACTCTATTTTTAAGAACTTTTGCTTTTCCTATATAAAGTAGATGTCCATCTTTATCGAAGTATTGATAAACTCCCGCATCATTTGGAAGTTGTTTTAGTTTCTCTTGTAAATCCATTTTGGAATAATATCTAAAATATCCTCTTTTTGATATTATATGAAAAATATATTATACTTCAAAAAAACAATTAAAAATAAAGAATTTAAATGCCTGGACGATTAGCAATTTTTTTGGATAACTCTTTTAAAAGTGATGCAAAAGAGTTTATTAAAAATGATATGATTGAAAAACTAAACCCAAGATACAATATCCCTCCAACAATTGCTGTACCTGCATTATTAAATAATGGAAACTATTTATATACTCATTTTGGATATTTACCTTCTTGGGCAAAAGATAAAAAATCAATGAATATAAATGCTAGAAGTGAATCTATTTTTGAGAAAAAAACTTTTAGAGAATCTTTTAGATCAAAGCGTTGTATCATTCCTATAAATGGATTTTATGAATGGGAAGTTGAAGATAAATCAAAAGTACCATATTTTGTAAAAGATATGAATAGTGATTATTTAGCTCTTGCTGGAATTTGGGATGAATGGTTTGATTTAGAATTGAATATGAAGATAGTTACTGTTGCGATTATCACTTGTGATGCAAATGAAAAGTTAGGAAAAATTCATCATCGTATGCCAGTAGTTTTAGAAAAAAAAGATTTCTCAATTTGGCTTGGAAACTCTGATTTAAAAGATGTAAATAGTTTATTTAAAATCTATCCTAGTGAAAAGTTAGATTTATATGAAGTTACAAGTGATGTAAATAAAGTTTTATTTGATGATTTTTCATGTGTAGAAAAAGTAAAAAAAGAAGAACTAGGGCAGTTGTCTTTATTTTAGTGTTTTAAACCAAAGTTTACATATGTTTTCATATATTTTTATATAGCTATTTAAACAAATTTTATGCTCTTTTTTTATTTTTGAAAAGTAATTTTTAAGTACTAGCTTTTTCATTTTATTATCAAGTCTAAACTCTACACAAATAGTGGCTAAATCAAAAAAACAATCATTTACTCCTGTATATTCCCAATCAATAAATTTCACACTATTTTTATAAAATATGATATTTTTAGGATTTAAATCATGGTGTGTAGTTACATAATTTTTTTTGTATTTTTCTATTTTTTTCAATTCTTTAATTGCTTCTTGAATAAGTTTTTTTGAAGTTTTATCTTTTAGAAGTTTAAAATAGTTTTTTAAATCTTTTTTTATATCATAGACTTTTTGGGATGTTTTTATTTTATGTAGTTTTTTTATTTGTTTTATGACTTTTTTTAATTCATCTTTTTTTAGTGCTTCTTTGTGATAACCATCAAGAAATTGGGTTATCATAAAAGTTCTTTTTTTATCTATGTATAAAGGCTTAGAAGCAATTTTTTCTCTCCAAGCTTTTTTTTGAATTTTATATTCAAAATCTCTGCTTATATTAACAGAATCATTACTTTTAAAAACACGTACTAAATAGTTGTTTTTTGAAGAGCTAAGTTTATAATTTATATTACAAAAACCTTGAAATGGTAGTTTCTTAAGATTTAGTGATTTTTCATCTTTAAAAAGTTTTAATTTTTTAAGCTTTTGAAGCTTCATACTCTTCTTTCCAGTTTTTATATGCAATAAATGCTAGAATTGTATAAATAGCAAATAATACAGCAGTAAGATTTAAACCTTTTTGTATATAAATATAAATAGAAATAGTATCTATAACTATCCAATATATCCAGTTTTCTAAAACTTTTTTAGCCAACATATATGTTGTAAATACAGCAAATACTGTAGTAAAAGAATCAACATAAGCAAAATCAGCACTTGTGTAGTTTGCCATTATGTATCCCAATATTAGAGATATTATTGTTAAAATAGAGATGATTTGGATATTTTTATTTAAACCATAACTTGTAACTTTCAACTCTTCTTCTTGAAGTTTTCCTGCATATTTCCACGAATACCAACCATAAACAGCCATAACTATATAATAAACATTTAAAGCACTGTCCATTAGTAATGAAACATCGAAAAATATAATTGAATAAATTAATGTAGAGAAAAATGCAGCAACCCAGCACCATAAACTTTGTTTTATAGCAAGTAAGAGATAAGCAATAGCTAAAATCATAGCTACTGCTTCCCAGTTAGTAATCAAATTAATTGATTGTATTAATGAATTTATAAAATCTTGCATAATATATATTATCCTTTGAAAAAAGGAATATATCACAATAAAGGTAAAATATCTGCCTCTATAGAAGATGGTGATGTTGCTGATCCATATCTATCAATAACTTTTCCATTTTTATCTACTAAAAATTTAGTAAAATTCCATTTGATATCTTCTGTACCTAATATTCCCGCTTTTTGTTCTTTTAAAAACTTGTAAATTGGTGCTTGGTTTTCACCATTAACATCTACTTTTGAAAACATATCAAACTTAACTTCATAAGTTAAACTACAAAATTGTTTAATTTCTTCATTTGTTCCAGGTTCTTGTCCTCCAAATTGATTTGAAGGGAATCCTAGTACCATAAAATCTTTATCTTTATACTTTGCAAAAAGTTTTTCTAATCCCTCATATTGGTTTGTAAATCCACATTTACTTGCTACATTTACTATTAAAAGAACTTTTCCTTTGTATTGTGACATTGAAATTTCTTTACCATCTATTGTTTTCACATTAAAATCGTATATGCTCATATCATTTTCCTTTGCAAAAAGTGAAATTATTGAAAATAGAACTAACATTATAATTTTTTTAATCATTATTTTTCCTTTTAAAATTTTTATATTTACCATTGTAACTTATATTTTTGTTCTTTTGTATACATTTTATATATTATTAATTTATATATTGTTAAATAAAGTTAATTGATGTAATATGAGTGCTTAAAATATTTATTTTCAAGGAGCTAGTTATGAATTATGATGGTGTTTCTCAAGAGATTATTGAATTGTATGATGATTACACTCACAAGCCTTTAGATAGAAGAAATTTTATGCAAAAATTAATTACTATGGCTGGAAGTAGTGCTGCTGCTTTAGCTTTATTACCACTTTTGGAGAATAATTATGCAAAGGCAGCAATTGTTTCAGAAGATGATTCTGAAATAGAAATTTCTAATGAAATACTAAGTTCATCTGTTGGAAAGGTATCTTTATATGTTGCAAAACCAAAAGATAAGACAAATTTACCTACAGTTCTTGTAATTCACGAAAATAGAGGTTTAAATCCTCATATAAAAGATATAGCTAGAAGACTTGCTAAAGCTGGATTTTTAGCCATCGCACCTGATGCTTTAAGTATCGTTGGTGGAACTCCCAAAGATGAAGATGAAGCAAGAACTATGATAAAAGCTTTGGATAAAGATAAAACAAAAGTATTATATAAAGAGTGTAGTACTTTTTCAAAAGAGCATAAATATTCAAATAAAAAAGTTGGAGTTGTTGGTTTTTGTTGGGGTGGAGGAATTGCGAATACATTATCAAGTATAAGTGATGATGTTAGTGCTGTTGTTTCTTATTATGGAATGCAATTAAATAGTGAAGATACAAAAAATGTAAATGTGCCTTTATTACTTCATTATGCAGGACTTGATACTAGAATAAATTCTGGTATTTCAGCTTATGTTAGTGACTTGTTAGCAAATAATGTTGAGTTTAATTTACATATGTATAAAGGTGTAAATCACGCATTTAACAATGATACAAATACAGCTCGATATAACAAAGATGCAGCAATGATATCTTGGAAAAGAACAAAAGACTTTTTAAATCTTTATTTAAATTAATTATATTAGTTTTGGTATCTAAATTTATTAAAAGTATAAACACTTCTAGATTTAGGTACAAAGACTTTAGCGCAGATTTTTTTTATCATTAATAACATTTATTATCCTTTTGAATTGATAATAATGTGAATGCAATAATCGTACCAGTGAGAAATTTAAAAAAAGTTGATTTGACTTCGTAGAAAAAATGGTCGGGGCGAGAGGATTCGAACCTCCGGCCCCCTGGTCCCAAACCAGGTGCGCTAACCAGACTGCGCTACGCCCCGACATTTAAATTAGGGCGCAATTGTAGTATTTTTTTTTAAATTTGTCAAGTTTAAGGATTTTTGACAATTTTAATATTATTCATTGTCTCTTCTAAAGTGACTAATTTCCCATCTTTCATAATAAAAAAACCATCACTTTTTACTTTTCCTTTTGACGTATATTTAAATTTATAGTTATCTTTTAGTTCAACATCTACATATTTTTCTTTTTTAACAACTATTCTTTCATTTTTTAAATTATTTGAAGAGGCTTTTTTTAAAATAGTAATTATTCCATATTTATCTTTTTTATATTTTGTATTTTCATCATTTTTTTTACCAACATAGTCATTTTCATCATAGTAGACAAATTTGTCTTTTCCTAGTAAAAATCTTGCAATACTATTTGTAACTTTAGCTTCAAGATAATTGTTTTTTAATGTATCAAAGTTTTCAATATCACCTAGTTTTAAGCCAGTAAAATAAATAGCATAACTTGCATTTGCAAAAGTTGCTAGTAGTAAAATTGTTAAAATATATTTCATAATTAAATCCTTTATAAATTATTCTATTTTTTAAATGTAGATTTTTTGTGAAATTTTATTCTACAGTTTTCATCAAAATATCTCTATAGTGATTTAACTCTTTCATTTGTTTATCATCTCCACCATTTATGTCTGGATGATATTTTCTTGCAAGTTCTTTATACTTCTTTTTTATCTCTTCTTTTGTTGGAGAGTGTGTAAATCCAAAAAAATCTTTTGCTTTTTGAATTTCATCACCTCTTGGTGCATTTGCAAAGCCATTGAAATTTGAGTTATTAAAGTTGTTAAAATCATTGAAATTAAAGTTTTGTCCATTTCTAAATTGTGTTTCATCAAATTTAAATTGGAAGCCACTTGTTTTAATTTTCTTTTTGAAGTTATATATTAAAAATGCGATTCCTACAAATATAATTCCTAAAATCATTAAAAAAGTTCCAAAATTTGTAAATATTAAATATAAAATAAAAAATAAAATAGATAGCCTAACTATTCTATTAAAAATATAAATTGCTGTATTATTCATCATAAAATCATAATCCTTATTGTAATTGCACGTATTATAGTATTCTTTACTCAATAAATAAATTAAGTAGGATATTTATTTAATATTAGACTACAAAAAGTAAATTGTTACATAAATTATCATTAAGCCTATAAAATATTGCTATTTTAATGCTATGTTTATTTTTATCATAAAAATATCATAAGGGAAAACTATGCTTCCTCTAATTTAAACATAAAGGAATAAATATGAGTATAGGTTTACAAGCATTCTTCGCTGCGTTACCAATATTTTTTGCTGGTATTTTATTAGTAGGACTTAGAATATCTGCAAAAAAAGCTATGCCATTAGTTTATATAACTACTGTTGCTGTAGCTTTTATTGTTTGGGAAGTATCTTTTAACAGAGTTTTAGCTTCTACTATTCAAGGGGCATTAATTACTATTGCTGTTTTATGGATTATATTTGGAGCTATTTTGCTTTTAAATACATTAAAACATTCAGGTGCAATAGTAGTTATTAGAGAAGGGTTTAATAATATTTCTTCAGATAGAAGAGTACAAGTAATTATTATTGCTTGGTTATTTGGCTCATTTATTGAAGGTGCTTCTGGTTTTGGAACACCAGCTGCTATTGCTGCACCACTATTAGTTGCTATAGGTTTTCCTGCAATGGCTGCTGTTATGGTTGGGATGATGATTCAAAGTACTCCTGTTTCTTTTGGTGCTGTTGGTACTCCTATATTAATTGGCGTAAATAAGGGTTTAGATAGTGATGGAATAGGCGCAACTTTACAAACTCTAGGTTCTTCTTGGGATGTATATTTACAAATAATTACTTCACAAGTTGCTATTACTCATGCAATTGTAGGAACTATGATCCCTTTATTTATGATTATTATGCTGACAAGATTTTTTGGTGAAAATAAATCATGGAGTGAGGGCTTAAGTATTCTTCCTTTTGCAATTTTTGCAGGTATCTCTTTTACTATTCCTTATGCTTTAACTGGTATTTTTTTAGGAGCTGAATTTCCTTCATTAATTGGTGCATTAATTGGACTTCCTATTGTTACAATTGCAGCTAAAAAAGGTTTTTTAATTCCTAAAAAAACTTGGGATTTTGCACCAAGAGAAAAATGGCCAGTAGCTTGGGTTTCAAAATTTGAAATGAAATTTGATGCAATGACTTCAAAAGTTCCAATGTCTTTAACAAAAGCTTGGATTCCTTATGTTTTAGTTGCAGTTATCTTAGTAATTACAAGGGTTTCTTCTGATGCTAAAGCATTTGTAACATCTTTGGTAATTCCATTTAAAGATATTTTAGGTGAAGGATTGGGTTATTCAATTACTCCTTTATATTTACCAGGTGGAATTTTAGTTTTTGTTGTACTTATTACTTATTTTTTACATAAAATGGAATTTAAAGAGTTAAAAGAGGCGGTTAGTGAGTCTTCAAAAGTAATGCTAGGTGCGGGATTTGTATTGATTTTTACTATTCCACTGGTTAGAATATTAATTAATTCTGGTGTTAATGGTTCAGGATATGATTCTATGCCTGTAGCAATGGCAAATTTTGTAGCAACAACTGTTGGGGATATTTATCCACTATTCGCTCCAATTGTTGGTGCTCTTGGTGCATTTATAGCAGGAAGTAATACTGTTTCAAATATGATGTTATCACAGTTCCAATTTGGTGTTGCAGATGCACTTGGAATATCAACTGCATTTATGATAGCTCTTCAAGCAGTAGGAGCAGCAGCTGGAAATATGATTGCGATTCATAATGTTGTTGCAGCAAGTGCTACTGTTGGATTACTTGATCAAGAGGGTGAAACTTTAAGAAGAACTATAATCCCTACAATTTATTATTGTTTATTTGCTGGAATTATTGGTTTAATTGGTATGTATTATTTAGGACTAACTGATCCTTTAATGAAATAAAAAAAGAGAGTTTTTCTCTTTTTTTAGTTTATAGAACTATCAAGTGGTATTTTGATTATAAATCTCGCACCACTTTTTAGATTTTTTGCTTTTAAATTTCCTTTGTATTTATTGATAATTGTTTCATAGGAGATATACAATCCAATTCCTGTTCCCATTGATTTATGTTTTGTTGTAAAATATGGTTCAAATATCTTATTTAATATATTTTTATCTATTCCTGTACCTGTGTCTTCAACAAGAATAATACAGTTGTCATTTTTTTTAAAAATTGAGATAATTACAAATTTATCTTTTCTATTTGCAATTTTTATAGAATCTTTTGCATTATTTAAAAGGTTTAATATAATTTGTGTAAATTCTCCATTTATAGTATTTAAATACATTTTTTCTTCACTAAAATTTTTATATATCTTTATATGTTCACTAGTATATCCTGACTGCACTAGTTTTAATGAATCTTCAATTTTATCTTGAATACAAATTTTATGTAAAGAACCTGCTTCTTCATCTATGAAACCCTTAAATGATTCAATTGTATTTGATAAATAATTAGCTTGAGTTACAATATGATTTATAAAATTATCCAAATCTTC
>Ga0193956_1001062_pt1 | contig 11424 bp, 17 predicted proteins | sample BB_7_MG_FD_140358 | JGI IMG/M metagenome (GOLD analysis project Ga0193956, IMG submission 140358) | Microbial mat bacterial communities from the Broadkill River, Lewes, Delaware, United States - BB_7_MG | ecosystem: Environmental > Aquatic > Freshwater > River > Microbial mats | place: USA...
ATAGTAAAGTTTAAAGGTGCAATAACTTTACTTTTAACAAAAGTAAAGTTTAGATGTAAATATTTATATTAAACTTGATTTATTCTGTAGATTTATTAGTTATAAATTTTCAAGCCTAAACGAATGTCTAAAGTTGATTGGATATTTCCAGCAACCTGGATAATATATAAATGCTGAAGATAAAGTTATTACTAGTGTTTTACCCTGAGAAGGTACAAATCTCTTTACATAAAATAAAAAAAATGATAATTTTAGTAATGATACATTTATTATATATAGTAAAAATATAAATAAAAAATATAAATAAAATTCATATGTATTCATGGGGTATAAATCGGGGTAATTAGTTGAAATTACTCATTAAATATGTTATAATTTAATTAATAATGAGGGTGTTGATGAAAGTAAAAGTTTATAAGATTAACTTAGAGTATACAGAGGAATCTAAAAAGTTACCTATTGTTGATATGGAAGAGAATAAAATTGATGATTTCCTTAATATTCTAAAAAGACACTCAAATAGTAAAAGTAAAAATATAATATTTTATGATGAGGATAAAAAATTAGAAACTTCTATATGGTATGATTATATTAGTGAGAACATTAAAGGTGGATATTATGCTTTTTTGTTAGCTAAAGATACAGATAAAATTATGATTGAAAGTAATGAGGAAATAAAAAAAGCTGAAAAGAGTGAAAACAATAAACCCAAAATTCCTAGTCATTGTGTTTATGTAAAAAACAGTAATTTATTATTAATGGAAGATTCAAGTAATTCTGCAGGTATATCTATATTGCAAAAAGGCTTAAAGGATTATTTAAAACCAAATTATAAATTATCATTTTCTAAAACTAAACATAAGAACTATATAGAAGATGCTTTTAAATTTGTTAAATATTTAAGTGAGGTTAATATCTCTGCTAAAGATATTAGTAGATATATAGATAAAAATGATAAAACATTTATGATGGATTTACTAACTGATGATAATTTTTGTTTTAATGGAAGTCTTGGAATATCTGAGAAAAGTGATTCATTTAAAACAAAATTATTAAATTTTGTAAAAAGTGAAAAAGAAAAAAAAGAAGATAAAATTGTTAAAAATATTACTGTAAAATATACTGATGATGAAAAAGAAAGGTTTGTTTCTTTAAAAGATAAATTGTTTGAACTATCAATTCAAATAAATGAATATGATGATAATATTTTTCAAAATGATGATAATCGCTTGATATATTCAACAAAAGTATATCAAGAAGTTATTAAGAAATTTGAGGTTTATAGTTATGGACTTGAAGACGGAAAGTAGAATAAAATTAGCCTTTGGAGTAATTACTGCAGTTATTGCTTCTAGTAGTTTAATTTATTTTGAAGAAGTAGGCTTTATATTAAAAAAATATTTAATGTTAAAAGACTATTTTCTTACATTAATTGTGGGGCTACTTGGATTTACAATTGCATTGATTCCATTTTCAATACAAATGTTTAACTTAAAAGGTGATATTGCTAAAATGCTTAGAGATGATTCTGAAGGATATATAAAAGAATATATTCAAAGAATGATGAAATTAATCAAGTTAATGTTATTTTTTATAATTGTTTTAATGGTAATGACTTTTTATGATAATATGATTCTCTTTTTTAGATACTTATCTTTAATAATTTATAGTATTACAATAGTATTTTTTATCAGAAGCTTATATCTTCTAGTTTTTTATGATTTACAAATTCTAGTAAATCTATTTTTTAGTTCATTTAAAAAAGATTAATTTTATAAAATTATTTATTAATATATTGTTGTTCTTTTAAAGAAATAATGTCATACTTACTTTATTGTTAATTTATTATTTAGGAGAATTTATGTTTTTAAATTTAAAAAAGAAACTTAAAGTTGGTTGGGATTCTAGCCTTGATGAACCAACTTATCATGTATTTGATACAAATGTATATTGTACTAAAAAAGAAAATCATGCTTTATGTCAAGAAAATTTAGATAGTGACTTTGAATTTGAAGATACTTGTCATTGTTTAGAAAAGATGAGATTGTTTTTAGCTAAACTTGCTAATAAAAATAATAATGTTTGTGGAAATTGTGTAAGTCATTTATATCTTAATAATTTAAATGAAGATGGGGAGTATGAATCTTGTAATGATTAATTTGATAAAAATCATTTCTTTAGGTCTTTAACTTCAAACTTGAAAGATTCACCAGGATAAAGAGGATCTATTATTGTTACTTCATAACTATTTGTTTCAATAATTAAATCTCCATCAACATCTTTTATCCCTTTTATTGTTTCTCCAATTAAATTTTGTAGTTCATTCATATTTAATCCCTAGTCATTCAGGAAATATCATTCTTTAACTTTCCAATATTTTTCAAGAAGGTTAAATAAATGTGGTGCTTCCTGGTATGACTTAATAATTCCTTGTATAGCTATTTTTTTCATTAACTCTTTTGCTTTTTCTGTTCCTATTTCAAATAAAAATTCGGTAAAGTCACCATAAAGGTTTTCATCTTTTGAAACCTTCTGAACTTTTTGTTCTAATGTTAATTCAAGAACTGGTTGTGGTTTTACCTCTTGATCTGTTGGGTTTTTTCTATCCCATCTTTCTTTAATTGCTTTATTGAATATATTGACAGCTGAAAATTTATTAGTTTCACCTCTTTGATGTTTGTATTTATAATATCTATTTGCAGCAATACAAACATTGTTAAAGTCTTCAGGTGATATTTTCTCTCTATCAATTTCTTGATCAATTAGCAATAGATCATCTTCATCAAGATAAACAAAGTTGTTTAAAGTTGCCATATATACATCATCAGGAATAAACTCTTTTTGAATCCCTAGCATTTTTGATGTTTGATGATCTGTAAAACCTTGCTCTTTTAGTTCTTCAGTAGCTGGATTATTCATTGCTTCAGATATATTTTCAGCTTTTTGTTTTTGTTTTCTTATCTCAAAAAATAGTTTATGAGTTGCCCTTCCTTTTTTTTCAGGAGTAATTTTAATAAAAATATCTGTTTTATCATTTATTTCTTTAATAAATTCTTTTAGAACTTGTTGATTAAAATTTGCAAACCTAGGATATCCACCCTGTTTAATACTTAATAAATCCTTTAGTTCATCTATTGTAACTCTTGTTGTAGTGTTATTTCTTTGACTTTTACCAAGAATTGATTTTAAGTAAGGGTACATTGTTTTTGCATAAGTCCCTTTTAGTTTATAAATAATATTTGCTCTATATGTTACAAATTTTTTCTTTTGTTTACCAAGATTTTTCAAAACTTCAGGGTCTATTGTTACTGTAATTTCAGAAGGGTTATCATCAGTAATAACAGAAGAGAAGTAACTAGTATAGACAGTTAAATTATTTTTGTCATTATCTTTCATAATAATCTCAGTATTTCGTATTTTTCTAGCATATAATCTAACATTTTTATAATTATTTATTGTACTTCCTATTGTATCTAAGAAATCTTTAATTCTAAAGGTTACTTGTGTAAACTCATTATTCTTATATTTGGTAACAAGTTGTTTTACATAAGTAATAAGTTCTAGCTCAACATCATTAAACTTATCTTTATTTTTTTTTGCTCGTATTGTTGTTAAATCATTTGTTTCAATTATGAAGTCTTTATTTTCTTTTTTGTTTTTAGCTGAAGCAATAGCAATTCTTTTCTGTTTATCACTTCTTTTAGCTTCTAGTTTGGTCTCTTTTATTTGTTTATTTGATTTTTTATCATTACTCATATATAATTACCTCACAGTTTTAATTCATTAGGGGTATTTCCAGTACCCCTTTATTCTTTGACAATAATACACACAATTTATTCATTAGTAAAGTTTTTAACTTGCCTTTCATCGTTTTTCACTTGCCGTTAACATCGTTTTTCAAATACCTTTCATCGTTTTTCACGTACCTTTCATCGTTTTTCACGTACTTTTCATCGTATATCACTTACCTTTCAAAAAGAGAACAAACACTCTTTGGCGCCTAGATTCAGAGCTTTTAGAGCCCTTTTAAAGAAGCAAAAAATCACGGACAAATTTTTAAACTCTCTTAAATACTTAAATATATATAGTATATAAAAGCGGTGGGTTCCCTGGAGCCAACCCGCTCACTGCGTTCACGCCTCCCACCTTTGACGCTCACTACGTTCACTGTTAATGAGTTCATTCATTTCATTCATTCACAATAATCATATTTTACCGCAAGCAGTAAAATTTTTAAAGGAACAATGTTTTTTCTTTTAGACCTTATTTTTGATTAAAATATAGAGCAATAACAATAATAATTATCTTGAGAAGGTACAATATCTAGGAACAAAGAAAAAAATTGAATATTATCAACAAATAAAAACGCCTCCTGAGAGCCGTTTTTATTTTTTTTGAACAAGTTCTAGTAAAAACTTTTTTGAGCTTACAAGTTAAGGATTTAAGAGCTTGTACTAGTTTATTTAGTTGTTTAATATCTAAGACTCAGATTTTTTATTGAGTTTATTTCTTTATTCTCATTAAAATTGCTTATACCTATATTTGACTAAAAATGTCCTTATAAATTTTACTTATAACTCTTTGATTTTGTTACAAATACTAAGTTTACATAATGAAAAATTATCAGACTTTCTTTAGTAAACTTGATTTTGAGGAAAGATTCTTGAAAAATCTAAGATTTTTATTTAGAAATTATTGAGAATAAGAATTTATTAGAGTAAATTGTCTTTTAACAGTTGGATCACTTAAGAACTCTTTGAACTCATCAGGATATTGTGTTTCAAAATCATTAAATTTCTTTAACATTGTTTTCATAGCTTGCTTTGATTTACTTTCGTGTTCTGTTTTTGCCTTTAAAACCATTTTTTGCTCCTTAAAACTAGTTACAAATCTTTCACAATTGAAAAAAATCATGTTTTTTTACAAAAAATGTAAAAAAATGTGATTTTTTGCGATTTTCTATGATTTTCTATCATTTTTTGCGATTTTTTGCGATTTTTTTGAAAAAAGTTGCAAAAAATTGAAAGTCATCATTTTTGACAGATTAGCAAATACTTTGTAGTATGTCAATGTCTGATAATAAAAAAGTTTTGTAAACTTAAATTTTTATTAGATTTGTACCTTGTGGAGGTACAAGACTTTGTTTTTAGGTGATTTTTAGAGGTTTTTTATATGTATTATGCTTTACTTGGTTTACTTGGATTGCTTTTTGTAAAAGGAAGTTCAAAAAAAGAAACTTTACAAACAGACTTCCAGGAAGAAAAAACAGAAGAAAAACCTAAAATATCTATTTGGGATAAAATAAAATTTATTCCTTCCCCAAATTTTGCAAGAAAAGAACATAGATCTATAGATCGAATAGTAATTCACATAACACAAGGAAGCTTTGCAAGCGCGATAGGCTGGTTTAAAATGACAGCGTCTAATGTATCAGCTCACTTTCTTGTATCAAGAGCGGGTGAAGTGGTGCAGATGGTGAAACTCCAAAATGTGGCATGGCACGCAACACCATATAACACCCGCTCCATAGGGATTGAACATGAAGGATATTTTAATTATAAAGGCAAAACAACAGAATTTACAAAAGAACAATATATGGCTTCTGCTGCATTAGTTAAAGAGTTAGCAAGGAAATATAACATACCTCTTGATCGTGATCATATCATTGGGCATAGGGAAGTACCCAAAGTAACAAAAAGTTGTCCTGGTTATAATTGGGATTGGGATTATTACATGAGTTTACTAAGAGGATAATATGACTAATGAAGAGCAAAAAAGTTTAAATGAAATTTATAAGTCTGTTACTGATTTTAAATCTGATGTTAAAGACTTATTTAGAGATATTAAAGATCAATTTAGAGATATTAAAGATGAAATAAGAGGTTTAAAAAAAGAAACTGAAGAATTAACAGAAATTATTACAGGTGAACTTGATGATTCTGAACCTGCAACAATGCTTGATAAAGCTTTAGCATTAGCAGAAAGTCAACCAAAACTTGCAGAAATGGCAATGGAAAAATTCGGGGACAAATTAACTCCATTGCTTGAAACATTTATAAAAGGTCAAGAATGAAACCTGAATTTTTAGAGTATATCAATACTGGTCTATTATCTATGACAACTTTATTTATTATGAGGTTTTTAAGTCGTATTGATAAAACAGAAAAGAAAGTTGAAGATCTTGATAATAGAGTTTTAAAAATAGAAACAGTTGATCAAACTAGAAAAGAAATGAAAAAAGAGTTAAAGGCGGGTTATGTTAATGATTAAAAACAAAGTTGCAATTATTTTCTTTCTTACTTATGTATTAAGACAATTATTTGTTGATAAATTATTTATTAAAAAATCAATCAAAGATCTTTTAATAGAATGGGATAAAAAAAGAGAAATTGGAAAAGAATTATTCTATAAACCCAGTACTGGAATCAAAAGAATGTGGGGTGATTGTGATGATTTTGTAACTGTAATGGCTGCAAAACTAAATCAATTAAATAAAAAGTTTAAAATAGGTTTTTTAATAAAAAATAATGGTGCATATCATGTTTTTATTGTAGTGATCAATAAAGATCTTAGTTATACCCTACTTGACCCATGGGTATCTCGAAAACCAATTAAATTTAAAAAAGAAATATATAAAAAAGCTGAGAGAGTGGTTTTATATGACATAAATTTTAAGGAGAATCTTTTATGAAAGTAACTCAAGATAGAAATGGAGAGATTTTAATCGAATCAATTCAAGGAATTGAAGGTGATGAAGATTTTGATGCACAGATTGAGGGATATCTTGAAGCTGTAAGTCAAGGTAGTTATCAAATTGAAGGTTGGGGAAGTTTTTTTAAGAAAGCTTTTAAAAAGGTTTCTAAAATTGGAAAAGTAGCAAGTAAATTCGGTTTACTTCCTCCAGGTTCTAGTTTTGGTTTAAGTATGCTTAATAAACTTGCAGGTTCTAAAAAAACTAGAAAAACTAAGTTTAGTGTAGGAGCAACAAGAGATGTTTACAAAGCTGCTTACCTTAAAGGCTTAAGAAAAGGTCTTATACAAGTTGAAAGATATGCTAGAAAAGCAAGGAGATAATAATGGCAAAGACAAAAAGAAAAAAAGCTGTTAGTACTGGAACAACAGGAACAACAAAAGGAAAACCAAAGGGAAAAGGAACAAAGAAAAAACCTTCAACTAAGATTTTTAAATTTAAAAAAGGTAAAAATCTTATTAAAGGTTTAGCTTCTGTTGCAATTAATGCAGGGATTCAAAAAGGTATGAACTCTATATTTGAAGGTAGAGTAAAAAAATCAGATTATATGAAAAAAAATACTGCTGGAAATGAGTATTTAGATGCTGAAGCTTACAACAAAGCAGTTGAACAACAAGCTACCTTGAGAGGTGCTGCAAATATTGGTATTTGGTTGACTGGTGCAACAAATGCTTTACCTAAAAATTATGTTTCTTCTGAATATCTTGAAATTAATGCTTTAGAACATGGAGTAAATACTTTTATTAGTAAAAGTAAAAATGAAAAAATGCAAAAAGCAGCAAGTTATATTCAAGCTGAAGATGAAATTTTAATTGAAAGTGAAAGTATTGATCATGAAGCAATTGCAATGATTGAAGCTGCTGATCTGATTGAAGCTGCTGAAATGGAAGAAGCTTTTCTTGAAGATTTTGAAGCAGAAAATGAAGATGTTGCATTTTTAAATGCAGCTTCAGGAGAAAGTCAAACTGAAACTGAATATGAATTTGAAGGTTTTGAAGGAATTGAAGGAATGACAACAGTTATTCCAGGAATAGAAGAAGAAAACTAAAAGTGAAATTTTGTAAAGAAAAGAAATGAAAAGAAATTTAAATTAATATTTTTTGAGGTAAAAAATGGCAGACAAAAAAAGAGTAACATTAAAAGCAAAGACTTATAGTCCAAATTCACAAATTATTGAAATAAAAAAACCTGCAAACAGTAATTTTATTTTAAGAGATCCAGCTCTAAGTAAAGAATCAACAGAACTTGAACTTTTTAAAGAAACAAAATTTAAAAGTGATGAAAAGAAAAACTTTAAAGATAAAAAAGTTTTTGATTCTGTTGAAATCAGAATTATTGCAGAGCATAGAGATTTAGTTTTATCAAACAGTATTAAAACTATAAAGTTTGATGAAACTGCAACACCTAAATTTATTGATGGTGATTCTCATGAGTCTAAAACTCCTTTTGTTGGAAATGATAGAGATTTAGATTTATTACTTCAAAGAGCTTTATTACCTTTTATTGTTTTATCTGTTGAAGGTTCTTCAGGTGAAGTTTTTAAAAATGATTTGGCTTCAATGCAAACAGATCCAAAAGTAAAACTTGAACAAAAAGAAGAAGGTGAAACTTTTAAAGCTAAATTAGAAATTGATTCTGAAATTGCTAATGTTGATCTTTCAAAATTAGCTTGTTTTGAAGGTTCAAAACAAACTAATGATGGTAAAGGTTCAATTATTGATACTGCTACAACAGTTGGTCTTGATTCAACTAAAGATGTAACTCTAAAAGTTCAAATTAAGTTTAGAGGTTATGAAATAGAGCATAAAGGTTCTACTGTTGTTTAATTTTAATAAGTGGGTTCGCCCACTTATTTTGAGGTATTTATGATTAGTGTTATATCAGATAAATTTGATGTTAATAGTGAAAAAACAATTGAAATTCCAAGAACAAAAGCAGGTCAAAAACTTGTTATTGAGAAAATACATATTGATAAAATTGATAATGCTGGAAATATTATTGATCCTGATAATTTAATAATAACTTTAATGATTAATAAATGGCCTGTTTTAGATAAGTACTCAGGTTCTTTATTATCTGCAAAACCAAATACAACAACTTTTAATCACCAATTTGATAGAAATGATGATATTAGACTTGAAGTAAAAGAAAGAGTGCCAAGTGGAGCAGATAACAGCATTATATTAACTTTATCTATTAAATATTTAGATCCTGATAAAAAAGGTGAAAAAGTTAAAATTCTTGAAAGACAAATTCAAGAAATTAAGCTTGAAAAGCAATTATATCTTGAAATGAAAGAGTTGAAAAATGCGAAAAAGAATTAAATCAATACATTATTGTCAAAAAGATTATAAACCAGCTTTTTCTTTTAAAGAGTCAGGAAAAATCGTGAAAATTGCTTTTTCTGCTGCTCTTTTAACTGGAACAATAAATAATGCTGAAGTTTCTTTTAAGCATAAAAGTAATGCTCAACATATTATTGAGTTTGATGATGACAATATAGTTTTAGATTTAACAATTTATTCAACAACTGAAGATCAAACACCAGGTTATGTAATTGTTTATAAAGAACATATTGATAAATATCAAAAAAGTGATATGCAAGATGATTTAGAAGGAGTATAGAATGGTTAAAAAATTTATAGAAGTAAAAGGTTCTGTTGCTTATGAGCTAATAAATGGTATTTATCAAGAAACTGAAACCCTTGTAAATGGAAAAAAACAGTTTTTATTAACTGCTGATGAAGTTGTACAAAAAATTGAATGGCATAATGTACATAATCAATGGCAAATTATCTCAAATGGTGGTTCTGCTTTACTTGTTTCAAATGTTGATACTGAAAGTCCTGAAGATCCTGCAAATGTTTGGGTTGTTGATATTGATAACTCGGGTGATCCTGCTGGTATTACTGTTGAGGTGGTAGAATTCCCTAACCTAGTAGTTACTGAAGCTGGAACCACTAAGGTCAATGATTTATATACTATCTTATCAGTAGTAGATAATAAACCTAACTATGTTAAGGCTGGAACACATCAAGTAGGCGACTCTATCTACATTAGTTACAACAAAGTATCAAAGCAATGGGAGGTATTAGGGAAAGAAGACTATGAAGGAGGTGAGAAGCCTATACTATATGAGTCTATAGAGGATCTTTTAACTCCTGACCTGGTAACTAAGTGGACTACTAACACTGGAACCGCTCCAACACCAGTGTTTACACTTGCTAGTACTAGTGTATTTGTTTGTAATGCAAGTATTGCAGTAAAAAGACATAGAGGTTAGCATGAATAAGACACTTGAACATATAAAAGCGGGTATAGATACATATAAAAAGTATAAGCCTACTCAATATAACCTTATAAAGTCACATCTTGACCCTATTATCTTTGCAATTGCCATTGCAAAGATAGAGAGTAACTTCAATTATAGGGCTGGTGGTAAAGATAAAGAGTATGGTTTATATCAATTTATGCCTAATACCCTAACAAATACCATTAAAAGCTATACTTCTAATGTATCAGGCGCTAAAAAGTTGTTTTATGCCTATGCAAGTAGTCAAACTTTCGTTTTAATGCAGTTATTGTACTTAAACTTAAAAAGTTTAAAGGCCAAAGGTGGTAAACTTAACCCAAATTATGAAAAATTGATCAATTCTTTACCAGTTGATCAAAGAAATCTTGTTAGAGCAGCTATTTTACACAACCAAGGGACAAGTTCGCTGACAAGACAAGCTACAAACTATAACCCTTTAGTGTTTTATGTGCCTCAATTGCTTGGTGCACTGAAATATTTAAGCCCAAATGCTAATATTCAGTCTGCAAGTGTAGCTGGTGGAGTATGGCAAGTGGCAAGTGTAGCCTTTCCACAGTTAAAAGTAGCTGGAATAGTTGCAAAATTAGCTGTTGTTGGTATGGGTGCATATATTGCATACAATACTAACCTTAAATTAGGCCTTCCTGCAATGGTTAATGCAACAAATACAAGTTATAGGCAAGCCTTGCAAGATAGATTTAAGATTATTTGGCTTGCAAAAGGTTCTGAAGCTGCAAAACAGATTGATCAAGACATGAAAGATGAAGATCACCCACTTGTAAACGCTCCAAGTGGTGGTGGATCTAGTAATAAGACACCTGAAACACCTAAAAAGTCTAAGATTCCTATTCCGAGTGCTGGAGATGCTGGTAAAATCATTGTTGCTGCTGGAGCTGGTAAGGCTATAAGTGATGTTGGTGATGGTACAGAAAAGGCTTTAGACAATTTATCTAAGGGTGCAGGTGCTGCAATTAAAGATTTACCTGGAAAAGTAACAGGTTTATTATCAAATCCTATGTTTTTAGGTGCTGTTGTTGGTGTTTTCTTTCTAGTTACTAAGAAAAAGTAGTATGAAAACGATATTTGTATTAAGTGATATACATTTAGGGGCTGGTTTAGCTTCTGATTGGTACAAAAAAGATAAACATGATACAAATTTAATCAAAATGATCAAAGATATTGCTAAAGAAGGCCAAAACAATAAGGTAGATCTTGTTTTAGCTGGTGATATCTTTGATACTTGGTTGACTCCAATGAATAAAAAGCCTAATACCATACAAGAAATACTAGAAAACAATGAAAATATAGTAAAAGCTTTGAGTGATTGCCTTAAAACAACAGATATTTATTATATTAATGG
>Ga0193956_1001063_pt1 | contig 11423 bp, 9 predicted proteins | sample BB_7_MG_FD_140358 | JGI IMG/M metagenome (GOLD analysis project Ga0193956, IMG submission 140358) | Microbial mat bacterial communities from the Broadkill River, Lewes, Delaware, United States - BB_7_MG | ecosystem: Environmental > Aquatic > Freshwater > River > Microbial mats | place: USA...
ATCAACTGGTTTTGCTAAAAAATCATTTGCTCCACTATTTAAAGCTTCTTGTTTATCTTCTTCAAATACATTTGCTGAAAGTGCAATTATTGGAACATCCCTTTTATTTAAATTATTTCTTATAATTTTTGTAGTTTCAAGTCCATCAAGCCCAGCCATTAAAATGTCCATAAAAATCAAATCAACTCCATGGGACTTGAAAATATCAATAGCTTCTTTTCCACTAGATGCTTCATAAGTTTTAAATCCATATTGGGCAAGTATTTGAACTATTAAATCCCTATTCTCTTTTATATCATCAACTATAAGTACTGTTTTATCATCATTTTGATTTTCTATTCCTACCACATTTTTAAAATATGATTTTTCTTCTAACTTTGATTTTATAGATTTTTCATAATCTATACTAAAGTAAAACTCACTTCCAGTACCTAAAAAACTTTTCACATATATATTTCCACCCATAAGTGAAATTAACTCTTTTGTGATAGATAGACCAAGTCCTGTTCCATTTTGATTGTAGTCATCTTTTTTAATTTGTTCAAAGGGTTTAAAGATTTTCTTTAAATCATCTTTAGCAATACCAATTCCACTATCTTTTACTTCAAAAAATAGCTTTCCTTTTTGCTCATAAATATTTAAAGTAATACTTCCTTGCTTTGTGAATTTTAAAGAGTTTCCAAGAAGATTTATAAGGATTTGTTTTAATCTTTGTTCATCTGCTTTTATAATATTTGGAACATTTGCATCTACATTTAGATTAAAAGTCAAACTCTTTGATTCACATCTAAAAGCAAACATTGATTCAATATCTTTAATTAATTCGTGAAGTTCAAATGTTTTAGGAATAAGCTCTATTTTTCCAGCTTCAATTTTTGAAAGTTCTAGTATCTCATTTATGATATTTAAAAGATGGTTTCCACTTCTTTTTATAACATCTAGATTTTTCTTTTCTTGTTCATTTATATTTTGGGATTTTTTTAGCAGATTTGTAAAACCTAAAATTGCATTTAGTGGTGTTCTAAGCTCGTGACTCATACGTGCAAGAAAGATTGATTTTGCTTTATTCGCACTAGTTGCTTCCCTCATAGCAAGTTTAATTTGTTGTTCACTTGAAATCATTTTTTGAGTATTTTCTTTGAAGATTTGTACAGCACCAATCATATCACCTAATTCATCTTCATATTTATTTTTTTCCAACTCTACACTCATATCATTTGATGAGAGTTTTAACATCACAACTCTTAAAAAATCTATTGGATAAACTATTCTAAAAAGGATAATAAAAAAAGACATTAGAAAAAATACAATAGAAAAAAGCACTATTACATTTACATAAAATTCTTGTTGTTTTACAGTAGCTCTTGCTTCCTCTACTTTTTGTTTTGTTCTATTTTCAAAGGCTTTATAAAAGTTATCAAGAGGTTCCATAATTCTTTTTTTTGCTTCGTGATATTCATCTGAGTGCATAATCTGTCTTGCTAGAGCAAAATTTGGTTCACCTTTGATAGTATAGTTTCCTTGCTTATCTTGAAATATTCCTTTAACAGCATTCATAGCTTTGTGTTCTAGATTTGTAAGTTCATCTGATTCTTTTTTTGATTTAAATAATAGATTTAATTCTGATTGGGGGAATTTTGCTTCTTTCATAAGCTCTTTAAGTGCAATTTGTTTTCCTTCAAATTTTGCATTGCTATCATCTATGGTATAAAAATCCCAAAAGATCCCATTGTATCTTTTAGGTCTTGGTTTATCTCCATTTCGTATGTCAAATACCATTTTAAACTGTTTCTCAAACATAGGATTACCTGTAATTACATAAGTTCTTGCCATTCTTGTTAAATCATCACTACTTTGTCTTAATTCTTGTGCAAGAACTAGTGATTTGTACTGCATTTGATATGCATCTTCTAGTTTGATAGTTGCTTTTTGATATTTATTTATGATTACAGCAACAAATATAAAAGAAACTGTATTTAAAATAAACAGCAACATAAAAAGTCTTTTTAAATTCACCCAAAATCCTCAATTTAGTTTTACTTTCTTTATCTTATAATCTTAACAAACAAGCAATGTAAAAAAAGTGACTTAATGGATAAAAAATATACAGTACTAATAATAGATGATAAAAAAGAGAATTTAAAATACCTAAATGAGATTTTAAAAGAAGAAAACTATATAATAAAAGCCTCAACTGATGCTTTATTTGCAATAAACTCTTCAAAAATAAATCCACCTCATCTTATACTCCTTGATATAAAAATGCCTGATTTAAATGGGTTTGAAGTATGTAATTTATTAAAAAAAGAAGAAAACCTAAAAGATATACCTATTATTTTTATAAGTGCACTTGATGATATAGAAAGTAAAGTAAAAGCCTTAAGTGTTGGTGGAGTTGATTATATTACAAAACCATTTGAAAAAGAGGAAGTAAAAGCTAGAGTAAAAACTCAACTAAAGATTTTTGAAAAAGCTCAAACTATTGAAAAACTTCTAACACAACAAGATTTTTTTCTAAAAAAAATCATTCACGAAATGAACACACCACTTAGTATTATCTCACTAAATATTGATAATTTAGAATCACAACTAGGACCTAAAGAACAATTTGAAGCAATAAAAGCCTCTTCAAAATCACTTTCATCAATTTACAATGACCTTTACTATTTAACAAAAAAAGAAAAAAGAGTCCAAGAGATACAAACTATAAATTTAGTTAAATTTTTATCTTCAAGGGTAATGTTCTTTGATGAAATGGCAAATATAAAAAATATAGATATTAGTCTTGATATTCACAAAGAGTTTGAAATAAATATTGATAAAAGTGAACTTGAAAGAATTATTGATAATACTATTTCAAATGCTATAAAATACTCTTTTGAAGATTCACAAATAGATATAATCACTGATATTATAGATAATAAATATATCTGTGAGATAAAAGACTTTGGAATGGGTATCGAAGATACAAATAGTGTATTTAATGCATACTATCAACAAAAAGATAAAAATGTAGGATTAGGTCTTGGACTAAATATTGTAAAAGACATTTGCGATAAATATGATATAACAATAGAAGTTAAATCAGGTGACTTGGGTACTTCATTTATCTATATATTTCCACAAAATCTAATAAAAAAAGAGCAAAATATATGAAAATATTTTTACTAGAAGATGATTTTTCACTAAATAAGATAATCAAAACATCACTACAAAATAGAGGCTTTTTTGTGGAGAGTTTTACAGATGGATATAAAGCAATTGATATAATCATAAATAACAAATATGACCTATATATCTTAGATGTAAATGTACTTGGATTTGATGGACATAAAATTCTTGAGATTATAAGAAGTGAAAATAAAAAAGTGCCTGTTATTATGATAAGTGCTGAAATAGACATTGAAAATATTAAAAAGTCATACTCATTAGGATGTGATGATTATATTAAAAAGCCCTTTGATTTTGAAGAGTTATATCTTAGAATCCAATATCACTTAAGCCATTTAAATAATGACTCAAACTCTGATATGATAGTAAATCTTGGTTATGATTTTTCTTTCAATCTAATAGAGCAAACATTATATAAACACTCACACCAAATTGAACTAACTATAAAAGAGAAACTTCTTCTTTCACTTCTTGTTTCAAATATAAATAACACAGTAACAAATGAGATGATTCACGAATATGTTTGGGATAGTAAAGAGATGGAAGCTGTTAGTATGAGAAGTATTGTTCATAAGCTAAAAAAGAAACTAAAAAATGGAATGATAATAAATCTTCGGGGAGTGGGATATAAGCTTATATCCCTTGATTAGATAGTTTTAATCATCTCATTTGTTAGAGGCTTTTGAAAAACTACACTTTGAGAAAATTTTTCATCTATTTCATTTTCATAAAATAAAACAAAATTATCACCTAAATTTTCACTAATCAATTCTTTATCACTATCTTGTAATTTAGAAATATCCACTATAACTTTTTCAAACTTTTCTGAAGATATTTTTTCTAATAATTTATTTAAAGTTAAAACTTGAACAACATCATATTTTTTCTTCAATTCTATTATAAGATTAAAAAAATTCACGGGGTCATTATTAAGAACTAATAGCTTATTTTTTTCTATTTGTTTTTCTATTTCAACTGGAGAATTATCTTCTATATTTACAAGCTCTTCCTCTTGTGGCTCAACTTCTTCTATCTCTAAGATTTGACTATTTATAAGAGATTCATTTTTAGGTAATATAACTTCAAATTTAGAACCAATATTTATTTGGCTTGAAACTGATATTTCACCTTTTAATAAATTAAGTAATTGTTTACAAATTGATAATCCTAATCCAGTACCACCGTAGTTTCTTGTAGTTGTTCCATCAACTTGAGAAAATCTATCAAAAATAGAATCTAAATGCTCTTTTGGAATTCCAATTCCTTCATCTTCAACTATGATTTTTATATTATTTGATTCATTTTTAACTAATAAACTAATTTTTTTACCATTTTTAGTAAATTTTAAAGCATTACTTAAAAGATTATTGACAATTTGTTCAATCCTATTTTTATCACTATAAATTAAATCCAAAGATTCTTCAATATTTAATGAAAATTGTAAATTCTTATCTTTCATTTGAGATTCAAAATTATTATAAATATTTGAAAAAAACTTTTGCGTATCAATTTTTTCATATTTGATATTAATTTTTCCTGCATCTAATTTTGAAAGGTCTAAAATGTCATTTATTAAAATAAGCAAATTATTACCACATGAGTTTATAATATTCATATTTTTAACTTGTTCTTCATTTAATTGATTATCTTTATTCTTTTTCATAATACTTGAAATAATATTAATAGAATTCAATGGAGTTTTGAGTTCATGACTAATATTTGCTAAAAATTCATCTTTTGTTTTATTGGCATTTTCCGCAATAATTCTTGCTTCATTTAATTTGTCTGACCTTACTTTTAACTCTTTAATCATTGAATAAAAATTTTCATTCAATTTAGAAATCTCGGAGATGTTTGTATCAATTGTTTTAAATGAGATTCCTTTCTCAGAAATCAAAGTTGTTTGTTCTGATAAATCTACAATTGGTTTTGTAATTTTATTTGAAAAAAGATTCATTCTTTTTAAAAGGACATAGAAGAAAAGTACATAAAAGATAACTAATCCAAAAATTGCCATATAACCAATTTTATTTGATAACTCTTCTAAATCATTAATTGAACTAAATATTTTTTCTTCATCAATTAGAATCATCATTTTCCAATTTGTTTCATCAACATTTTGGATTAGAGTTAAGTATTTACTATCTTTGATTTTTAATTCATTTTTTGCATCTTTATTTTCAATCAAATTTTTAAAGTGAGAGGCAAAAGGAGATTTATTTCTAAGTATATTATATTCTTCTGGCTTTTCTATAGTTTTTAAAAGTACATCGGTATAAAGATGTTCTTTTAACTCTTTAAGACTTAAAAGCTCCTCGATTTTTTCGGGCATTGCTAATATCATACCCTCTTTATCAACCATAAATAATTTTGCATCATAGGGTAATTGTGCATTTAAAATATTTTTTACAAAACTGTCTATTGTAATATCTAAACCAGTAACACCTTCTAAAAAACCATTGTTATATATTGGTATGATACAAGACAACATCCAACCATTACCAGCAGGATCTAAATATGCACCAGTCCAAACTGCTTCTTTTTTAGGGTTGTGTTTTTCATCTGCTAAATAATAGAAATTATAATCTTCCATATGTATATGTTCACCATACTGTTCATATACCTTTGGAATAAATGGATATAATCTATTCATATCATCCCAACTATTAAAGTATGAAGCAACAATCAAAGGATTGATATCTACTATATTTTTTAAAGATGTATCCATAGCTTCTGTGAAAATAGCTTTTTCTTTCTCTTTTTGTCCTATACTTGTTTTACTTGAATAGTATAAACTAGAGCCAATCTCATTTGTTTTATAAAAAACACCATTTGTTGCCACATCAAAAGAAGGCATTCCATTTGGCAAAGCAAAACTTGATGAATTTTTAAAAATTGTTTCATGTTCTTTTTGGAGAAGAGTTGCATTCCTTGAAATTTCAGTTAATTTTTGACTAATCAAATTTGACTCATTTCTAAGTAAATCTTTAGCGTGAACTATTGCATCATCTAGCATTAAATGACTATTTTTAGTAGCTATGTATTTATTTATAGAAAAATATAAAATAAGTAATGTTATTTCAACTACTAAAATTGGGATTAATGAAAATCTAATAAAATGATTAGATAGAAATTTTTTAAGGCTTTGATTATTCATTTAATTTTCCTTATTATTTCTACTATTATAGTATATTTTAATTATTAATATCTGAAACTTACTATATTTTTAAATTTTATCAAGTTATTATTAATATTTTAAATATTATTTTCTTATAAATCCAAGCTTAGCAAATCTCTTTGGGAATTTTAGTAAAATTTTGAAAGCTTAAATCAATTGTCACAATAATTCAAAACTATTTTAATAATTCTTCAATTTTTTTATTTGATTCAATAATGCTTGATAAAGATATCTCTTCATTTAATATTTGAGAATAAACCGTTTTAACTATATCTTCAAGTTTAACTTCTTTTGCTTGTTGATTTGCAAATAAAAGCATATTTACTCCCGAATTTATAGCCAAAGTTAAAGTTTCTTTTAAATCATAATGTTTAGAAATTGCATACATTTGTAAATCATCTGTTATTAAAACACCTTTAAAACCAAGTTTTTGTCTTAGAAGTTTAGTATTTATTTTTTCAGATAAAGTTGCAGGATAATTTTCATCTAAATTTTTATTAAAAACATGAGCTGTCATTATCATATCTACTTTGTTATTTTTAATAAACTCTTTATATGGTTCTAGTTCTATTTTATTCCAAGTGTTTGTAATATCTACAAAACCTTGATGAGAGTCTGCTAAAGAAGAGCCATGACCTGGAAAATGTTTTAAAACTGATATTACATTTTGTTTTTTTAATTCATCTACAAAAATAGAAGCAAATTGCGTAACTTTTTTTGGGTCACTTCCATATGACCTTGCAAGTTTATATATAACCTTATTGTTTTTATTTACCGCTAAATCAACAACTGGAGCAAAGTTTAAATTTATGCCATTTTCCTTTAACATTAAAGCTAATTGATTATATGATTTTTTTGCGTATTCTTTTCCATGAATAGAAATATCCCTTGCTTTTAAGGTATCTACAAATCCATTTGAAGCACTCATTCTTTGAACTATTCCACCTTCTTGATCAATTGAGATTAAAAGTTTATCTTTTGAAATTGATTGAAGTTGTGATGTTAATGTTTTAAGTTGCTCTGGATTTTTTATATTCTTAATTTTTTTCTTGTCAGTTGGATCTTTATCAAAAAGTATTACTCCACCAAGACCTGATTTTATATTTTTATATATTTGATCATTACTATTTACTGTTTCGCCTTTAAAACCTAACACAACCATTTTTGCTATCATTTTTTCTATTTTATCTTTTGTATAGTTTTCATTTGCCAATAAAAAATTACTAGCTAAAATCAATGATAAAAATATTTTTATACTATTTCTCATTTACTCTCTTTTTTATTTAATTAACTATTATAGTTAGATTTGTTTTGATAGTAAATTAATACAAATTATATATATTTTAAAGAAAAAAGTAATATTTTATTGACATTATCTATATAAGTTGCTATCATTAACGAAATTGAAAAGGAGACTATATGTCAAAAGAAGAAAAAAAATTAAAAGCTAAAAAAGTTGCTAAAAAAGCAGAAAAAAAATTAAACAAAAAGAAAAAAGCTAAAAAAGCAGTTAGCAAAAAAGATACGAAAAAAGCTAAAAAAGTTTTAAAGAAAAAAGTAGCTAAGAAAAAAGCTAAAAAAATCGAAAAGAAAAAAGCTAAAAAGAAAAAAGCTAAAAAAGCTGCTAAGAAGAAATAATTAAAGGCCTAAAATAGGCCTTTTTTAAATCAGTCTGGTTTCTCAGAATCCTTAAAAATATATCTTTGAGATGATTTCACTGACATATATCTAACAATTAATAAAAAGAAAATAACTCCCGCTAAAATCAATAAATTATAATTTACTGTATTTGAAAAAATTGCTTCAAATGTATTTAACTCTTCTTTGTTTATTTTTACAACATTTACAATAAACTCTCTAAGGGCTAATATAATAAAAGCATCGACTAACAAACTCAAAGTTACTCTTTGTTCTCTTATATAATTGACCACAGCTCTTACAATCTCTAGAAAAATGATAAAATAAAGCATGTATATAATAAAGTCCATAAGCATATCAGTTACAAGTGCAATAACAAAAAGAAATGTAGCAATAGATAATTCTATGTATAATTTATCTGAAAAGAAGTTTACAATTGTTTTTTTCATATTTAACCTATTTTATATAATAACTTTTATAGCTAACCAATTTTGTGGTATTTGACTTATTGGTTTATTTGCCATAAAAATTAATGTTGCAATCATTGCTCTAGAACTTGTATCTCCACCTGCTTTTGAATTACAGATTAACATATCTTTTAAATTTTTATATTTACATAATAGATGTATAACTCCACCAAAACCTTCATCAATATCACAAGCTGGACCAAAATCTCTTATAGTTTCATAAGTTCCTTTTTCTTTGGAAGCAATTGCTTTATCAATTATTTTTTGTACTGATGAATCAAATTCATCTTTTAAACTAACAATTGATTGCTCAATATCTTTTCCATCTAAAACTAGTAGTAAAAGTTTTGCAAAAAATCTAGCACAAGTAACTGCTTTAAGACTATTATGAGTAACTTTTACTAGTTTATCAACATTTTCTAAGAATTCTTCTTTTGTATTTGATACTTTTAAAAGTGGTGCAATCCTTCCAACAATTGATAAATCAGTTGAACTAGAACCACTTGGAATTATTCCATTTGCAATATTTTGCATTGTATTTTTACTAGCTCCATCAATATAGCCATTATATGTTTTCATATTTTCATACCAATAAAACATATAATCTTTTACATCAAAAATATCTTTATCTTTTAAAAACTCATACAACCAATAAGTTTGATCACCATAATGAGTAAATTCTCCAGCAACTTTTCCTTTATGCCATATGGCTAATGGTGCATTTAAATTTTCCCAATTAACATTGGCATTAGCAAGTTGTTTTTCATCATATACCCAATGTGTTCCCAAAGAGTAAGAGTCAGCAACTAGTGAGAATAAAACTAATTCTTTTACTTTTTTTTGTTCAAACATATTTACTCCTAATATTTTTATTTATAGTTTACCAAATTTTGATAATTATTATACTTATCTATTCCAATTTTTATAATTTGTAAAAGCTGGAAACTGATATTTGAATTCCTCTTTATCAAACAAATAACAATAAGAATCCATATACGCACATAATAAATCATATGCATCTTTTAATTCTTGAAATTTTTCAACACTACCTTCTGGCATATCTGGATGATATCTTTTTGACAGTTTCAAATATCTTTCTTTTAAATCTTTTCTTGATGTTCTAGTTAAAATACCTAATGTATCAACAGCTTTTTCAAACTCTTCATAATCCATATTTATCCTTTATTACTTTGTATATTGTACATATTTTTCTTGAAGTATAACTTTATGCTACTTTAATGCAACACTTGAATTCTATAATTTGATATTGATAATTTTTCTTAATATAATTTTAAAATAACAAATTTATATTTGATAAAAGAAAGGGAATTATATGATTTATACTTTATATCACGTCCATGACCCAATGTGTTCTTGGTGTTATGCTTTTAAACCAACTTTAAATCTGTTAAAACAAAATCTTGAAAATAATATAAAAATAGTCCATGTCGTAGGTGGCCTTGCAAAGCATAGTAATGAACCAATGCCAAAAGATATGCAAGAAAAAATTGAAGCTATTTGGTATCAAATAGAAGAAGAAGTTGGCACAAAATTCAACCATGATTTCTGGAAAAATTGTATTCCAAGACGTTCTACATATCTGGCATGTCAAGCAACAATTCTTGCACGGTATGAAAATAAAGAAAATGAAATGATTGAAGCCATACAAGAAGCTTATTATCTAAAGGCTAAAAATCCAAGTGATAACTCAACATTGATTTCACTTGCTAAAGAAATTGGAATGGATGAAAAAAAGTTTGAACAAGATTTAAAATCACAGAAAATAGAAGATGATTTACAAAATGAGTTAAATTTTAGAAGATCTTTAAATGTTAGAGCATTTCCATCTTTGATATTAAAATATGAAAAAGAAACATACCCTATAAATATAAAATATGGGGATCATGAATATATGCTAAAACAAATAAATGATATTGTAGGAAATGTATATTTTTAAAATGACTTAGATAAATAAATATACATTAAAAAAGATTATTTGTTTTTATAAGGAGATATTCCATGAAACAAAAAGAATTTATAAAATTTTTATTATTCTACATAATGACTTTTTTAATAGTATCTATACTTTTTAAACTTGATAGAGATAATAAAATAAACTCTTATCTAAAAAATCAAACTGAAGATTTAAATTTAGAATATAAAGAAATACTAAAAATACACAAAAAGATTTCTATTTTAATTTTTAATGATTACATAAATACAAATAAAATTATTGGTATTTTAGAAGATACATCATTAGAAGAAATAGATAAAAAAAACAATGTAAAAACTATTTTAAATAATATTATGAAAGAAAAAAGTAAAACATTTTCTAATCTTAATATTGAAAAATTAAATATTTTTCTAGAATCTGAAAATATAATATACAATAATAATTCAGATTTTATATTTACAATAACTACTAAAGATAAAAAACTATTTAACTTTGAAATTATATTTAACACTTTGAATATTGTAAGAAATTTATCAATTGCACATAAAATGAATGGAGAGATTATTGATTTAGAGAATATTGATTCTATAAAATTAAAAGAGTTAAAACCCTATTCTATATATGAGAAAAAAACTAGTGAAATTCATACTTTTATTCCAATTTTAAATCCTCTTTCAAATAAACTTATATCTTTAGTTAAGTTTTCAAAAGAAGATAATTTTATTGAAGAAAAATATGGTAATTCATATTTTCTAATACTAATGAATATGATTTTAATAACAGCACTATTTATATATATTTTTAAATTAAATCAGGCAAAGAAAGTTTTAGACAGTAAAGTAAGAATTGAAGTTACAAAAAATAGAAAAAAAGATTTACAACTTCTAAATCAAGCCAAAATGATTTCAGTAGGAGAAACATTAAATAATATTGCGCACCAATGGAGACAACCTTTAAGTGTTATTACAACTTCGGCTAGTGGACTAAAACTTCAAAAAGAAATAGGAAATTTAAA
>Ga0193956_1001067_pt1 | contig 11379 bp, 14 predicted proteins | sample BB_7_MG_FD_140358 | JGI IMG/M metagenome (GOLD analysis project Ga0193956, IMG submission 140358) | Microbial mat bacterial communities from the Broadkill River, Lewes, Delaware, United States - BB_7_MG | ecosystem: Environmental > Aquatic > Freshwater > River > Microbial mats | place: USA...
AGCATGGGGACTTGTTGAATGGATTAGAGGTGGATTTGCTGTTAATGATGCAACACTTACTAGATTCTTCATGTTACACGTATTCTTATTACCAATCGTGATTATCAAGATTATTGTTATTCACTTCTATACTTTAAGAATCCCTCACGTAAATAATCAAGTTTCTGATGATATTGATTATGATGCTGAAGCTGAAAAATATTTAGCTGGAAACAAAAAAGAATCTAAAGTTATCCCATTTTGGCCTGTATTCTTATCTAAAGATTTTGCAGTTCTAGGTGTGTTCTTTATATTCTATTTTTATCTTGTTTTCAATAACTATAACTTTGCAATGGATCCAGTTAACTTTGACCCTGCAAACCCAATGAAAACTCCTGCACATATTTATCCTGAGTGGTATTTCTTATGGTCTTATGAAACATTAAGAGGACCTTTCTTTGATATGGTTGGACTTAAAGCTGGTGATATTGGTCTTATGATTTTTGGATTAGCACAAGTTATCTTTATGGTATTCCCATTCTTAGATAAAGATCCAGATGTTTTACCTGCACATAAACGACCTAAATTCTTTATTTGGTTCTGGATTATGATTATAGATTTACTAGTACTTTCTATTTATGGTAAATTACCTCCAACAGGTGCAAATGCATGGGTAGGATTTGGAGCAACTGCAATATTCTTGCTACTATGGGCTTCGTTACCAATCATCACAAAATCTGATGCAAAAGCGAGAGGAGCATTATAATGAGAGAATTAAAAATACTAGCAGTAGTTGCTTTTTTTACAGGTGTACTTTATTGGGGTGTTGAGCCTTTTGCTCATACTCAATTACATCCACATGTTGAAGCACCAGAATATAGCTTCAGTGATGCAGATGGATTAAAAGGTGTTCAAGGTGACGCAACTAAGGGTGCTGAACTTGTTTCATCAAACTGTATTGCTTGTCATGCAATTGAAAAAGCAGGATTCCCTGCAATGATGGACAATGTAAGTAGCGCTGCTTCTTACGGAGTTGTTCCACCAGATTTAGGAAGTGCAGGTCATTTATATAACGCTGATTATTTAGCTGCATTTATTAAAGACCCAGCAAAAGCTGCAAAAGTTGAACACAAATTTGCTGACGGTTCTGCTGCACATCCAATGCCAGCATATAACTGGATGGCAGACCAAGATATTGCAGATATGGTTGCATACTTAATATCTATTGCTCCAAAAGAGATGACAAACAAAGAAGTTTTTTCTGATGCTTGTCAAAGATGTCATAGTATAAAATATGGTGATTTCTACGGTGGTAGCATGGCTGCATTTACACCAGATGCAAATATCAAAACTTATATGGGAACAAATCCTCCTGATTTATCTCAATATATTAGAAGTAGAAGTGTAGGTTATTTACATGAGTTTATTAATGACCCACAAAAACATCTTCATGGAACTTCTATGCCAAGAGTTGGTTTAACACAAGCATCAGAAGATCAAGTAGTTGCATACATGACTGAAGTTGGTGATAGTAAAAAACCACAAAGAGAAGCATTATCTGCACCATTTTTAGGTTATCTTGTAATTTTTGCACTATTTGCATGGTTATGGAAAGCTAAAATTTGGCGTGAAGTACACTAGAAAAGGATAAAAAAAATGAAATTAACTACAATTTTAATGGCAGGTATCCTTAGTGTTACTGTAGCTTCAGCAAGTGATGTTATGAAACAATCTATGGGATTAATGCAATCAGGTATTGAACAAGTTCAAGCTGGATTCATTAACAATAGTGAAGAAGCAGTAAGAGCTGGTTTAAAACAAATTCAAGAAGGAAATGCATTATTCTCTGAAAAGAAAGTTATCGCTCAATATTTACCATCTACTAAAAAGCATATGGTAAATACAGCAGTTAACGCTTCTAAAAGAATCAAAGCAGATACTACAATCGTTGAATTAAATCTTGATGATAAAGCTTATACTAAAGCTGCACAAGGTTATTCTGATATTTTAAACGCTTGTTCAAAATGTCATGGATTAGTTAGAACTTGGTAATTTAACCTTATTTCTGAACAATTCAAATAAAAAGGGAAGCTATGATTAGCTTCCCTTTTTTTATTCAAGCAATAAATTAATCACTTTTTTTGTATAATCCGATTTTATACTAAATCAAAGTTAAAACTCTTTAATTTTGATTTGGTATTAGATATACAATAAGCACAAGAAAAAAGGGAATAGAAACATATGAGAGCATTAATATCTGTAAGTGATAAAAGTGGTGTAGAGAACTTCGCAAAAGAATTAGTAGCATTAGGTTATGAGATTATCTCAACTGGTGGAACATACAATAAACTAAAAGATGCAGGAATCGCAGTAATTGAAGCAAATGAAGTTACAAAATTTCCAGAATGTTTTGAGGGACGTGTAAAAACATTAAATCCATTTATTCATGGTGGTATTTTACATAGACGTGACAAACAGTCTCATCTTGATGAAGCAAAAGAGTTAGGTGTAGAGGGGATTGATTTAGTTTGTGTAAATTTATACCCATTTAAAAATGCTATTGAAACTACAAATGATTATGAAGTGATTATTGAAAATATTGATATTGGTGGACCTGCTATGGTTAGATCAGCGGCTAAAAATCATGATTCTGTAATTATCGTGACTGATGTAGTTGATTATGATTTAGTTTTAAACAATCTTAAAAATGATACAAATACTTTTGAGTTTAGAAGAGATATGATGATAAAAGCATATGAACATACAGCGGCTTATGACTCAATGATTGCAAACTATATGAATAAAAGATTTAACAATGGTATGGGACAAAAACAATTTATCGTTGGTGAAAAAGTATTTGATACAAGATATGGTGAAAATCCACATCAAAAAGGTGCATTATATGAGTTTGACAAGCACTTATCAGATAAATTTATCCCAGTAAAAGGTGAAGCATCATTTAACAATATGGGTGATATAAGTGGAGCCGCAAAAATTGCATCTGCATTTGGTGATGACAATGCTGTATGTATCGTAAAACACGGAAATCCATGTGGATTTGCTATCAAAGATACGTTACTAGAAGCATACACAGAAGCATTAAAATGTGACCCAATTTCTGCTTTTGGTGGAGTAGTAGCAGTAAATGGTATAGTTGATCTTGAATTAGCTGTTAAGATGAACGAACTATTCTTAGAAGTTGTATTTGCCGCTGATTTTACAGCAGAAGCCCAAGAAGAGTTAAATAGAAAGAAAAGAATCAAACTATTTAAGCAAGGTACTGCAAAACTAGAGATGGCAAGTGATCCATACAACTTCAAAATTGTTGATGGTGGATTTGTATACCAAGATAGTGATAAAGTAGAAGAAGATGAAGTAAAAAACTCTAAACTTCAAACTACAAGAGAAGCAACTGAGCAAGAGCAAAAAGATATGGAGATAGCTTACAAAGTAGCATCTTTAACAAAATCTAACTGTGTAGTATACGTAAAAAATTCTGCAATGGTAGCTGTTGGTATGGGTATGACAAGTAGAGTTGATGCCGCTAAAGCCGCACTTAGAAAAGCAGAAGACTTAGGACTAGATACAAAAGGTTCAGTTCTAGCATCTGAAGCATTCTTCCCATTTAGAGATAGTATCGATGCTGCGGCTGAAGCTGGAGTAAAATGTGTAATTGAACCAGGTGGTTCAGTAAGAGATGATGAAGTTATCGATGCTGCAAATGAATTTGGTATGGCGTTGTACTTTTCAGGGAAAAGACACTTTTTACATTAATAAATTTTAAATCTATAGGTACTTACCTATAGATTTTATAAAACTCTATTCTAATTCTCAATTCTTGACTTTATAACTAAATAAAGATAAGTTATTAAAAAAATTCTTAGCAAAACCTATCAAAAAAGACCTAACTTTTGATGAACTAACTACACTACTTATAGCTTATGGATATATCAAAATAATATTTTAAAAACATATTTAATTAAACAGATACAAGATAGACTAAAAGGAATTTGTGATGAGTAACACAATGGAATACAAAGAATATATAGCAAAAGTCGAATACTCAAGTGAAGACAAATGTTTTTTTGGAAAACTAGAGATGATAGAAGACTTAGTAACATTTGAAGCTACAAATGTAGAAGAGTTAGAAAAAAACTTTCAAACTTGCGTAGAGGAATATCTTCAAACTTGCGAAGAACTTGGTAGAGAACCACAAAAAGCATACAAAGAAGCTATCAAAGCTGGAGTATCATTAAATTCATTTGTTTCAAGAGTATTAGCTAGTCAAGTTAAAAAAATAGCTGTTTAGAATAAATGAACAAGTAATAAGAATAAAGCAAAGCCTCATTTGATTAAATTTAAGATAAAATCTCACTTATGAAAACAAAAGAAGATATTTACCACACAATAGAAGCACTAAAGTCAGAACTATTAAACTCATCTGAAATAGATGATGTTGTTATCAATGGTTTAACTACACTAAATCGCTTACGAAATCTATACAAACAAAACAAATCACTTTTTGATGGGAATCTTATCAAAGAGCTGCAAAACCTTAAAAAAAGTATCGAATCTATCGATGAATGTTTTGAGTTAATATATGATGATCATTCTAAATATAACACCAAACAACTTCAAAAAATAAAACCTATAATACCACAAAATGAATATCTATTATCCCTTATTGATGAAAAGATAAATCAATTTGAGTAAAATCTAAAAAGAGATTTTAGTTAATCACCTTTTAGATTATCTTTCACTATCTTCTTAATATCATCAACAACATTTTGATGACCCGTAATAGCTTTTTCGTAACTTTCATACCTTTGATTAAGAATAGGCTCGTGATATACGACATTGTCATTTTTTGTTTTAAAAACCATTGTTTCATAAACAAAAAGATCACTTTGCTGATTTAACCATAAATGTCTTACTTCCATTCTTATTGTTGATATAAAGTATTTATCATAATTTACCATTGATAAATGCTTCAATTCTAACTCTTTATATTCCATATATTTTCCTCAGTAATTATTTGATTGTATTATAATATTTTCGCATAACAATTAAATGATATATATACAGAACAATATATTGTTATGAACTTTATGAGAAACTTACGATTATAAAGACTAATTAGAAGTGATTAATCCTCACAAAGCTCAATAGCTACTTTAAAAAATCCAGTAAATACAGCATTGTCAAAAGTCAGTGTTTCATCAAGATTTGATTTCATCTCATCTAAAACTTTAGTATAGTTTTCATAAAATTTAAAGCTAGGTTTTGGTTTGTAAATCAAATCTTTTAGTTCAAAATATTTAATGATATTTTTTGTAGTAGTTGGTTTGATGAAATACTGGGTTTGTCTATTTATAGTATAGGGAACTATACTAAGTAGAGTCCACTTTGCAAGTTTATATTCAGCCAAAAACTCAACTAAACCTTCAAAACCAGCTTTTGTATTTCCATATAAAAGCTCATATATCTCAATACTTAGCATATCTTTTTCATAAGAGTTTAGAGTTGCTAAGGCATCTTTTAATTTTAATTTATCAAATAAGGAAACCATAACTGATTTTTGAATCACTTTATAAAAACTATCAACTATCTGATTTGGATTTGAAAAGTTCTCTTTTTTTAGTACATCTTTTGCAAACTCTTCTAATTTCTCAGGTTTAAACTTTTTCATTGTTGGAAAAAAATGTGCATCTTTAAAACCCTCTGGATATCGATATAAAAACTCTAATTCTAATTCTTTTAATTTATTTAAATTCATCTCTTCTCTTAATTATTACTATTTTTAATGGACAATTATATGATATAATTACTTTTAATATATACAAAAAGACGTACAATAAAAAAGTACACCCAAATGTTGAATCTCAATTAAGATAAAAGTATATATCTGAAGATTCAAGTTTAGCTTTTATAACAAATAAAAAATATTCAATTTTTTTTAAATATATTCATTTATAATCCCCTAAATAAAATAATAGAAAGATAATACAATGACACAATTTAGTAAACAATATAATACAATAACTAAAGAAAATATAAATGAGATGGTTATTTCATTTTATAGTACAATATTAAAAGAAAATGGTGAAGTAGCACAAGTTTTTAAAGACAAACTTGGAGATGATTTAAGTAGCGATATGTGGAAAGAACATATAACTATATTAACAAATTTTTGGGCTATGATAGCTTTACAAGATGATGAATATAGAGGAAATCCAATGAGAGCTCATCTTGATTTGCCTTTGAGTAGAGATAAGTTTAGCTCATGGTTGGTGATGTTTTTTAAAACTATAGACTCTTTATATGAACCACATTTAGGAGAGATATTTAAGAATAGAGCACAAAATATAGCTATGAATTTTATGAGAAATTTGGGATTATAAAAAAAGAGCGAAAGCTCTTTTTTTATTTATTTATTACTAGTAATGGATCACTTAATCCAAGGACATACATACCAATCAAACCTAATATACCTGCAACTAAACAATAATATATTGTAGGAATAATAGTTCTTCTAAGTGTTTCACCCTCTTGATCAAGTAAACCAACAGTTGCAGATGCAGCAACAACATTATGAATAGCTATCATATTACCAGCTGCTGCTCCTACAGCTTGAAGAGATATCATAAATGCAGTTGAGATACCAAGAGCATCAGCAACACCAAATTGAAATTGAGATAGCATCATATTTGAAACAGTATTAGACCCTGCTATAAAAGCACCAAGCGCACCAATCATCGGAGCAAACAATGGATAAATATCTCCTACAGAAACTGCTATAAAATTTGCCATTGCAACTGGCATAGAATCAAATCCAGATTCGTTGACACCTGAGTTTATAAGGATTCTAACTAAAGGTATTGTAAATATCAGTACAAAACCAGCCCCAAACATAACATTTGAAGATTCACTAATAGCTGCTTTCATCTCTTTAAATTCCATTTTATGTAAAAAATAAGTTAGTAAAACAACAAATACTAAAATTCCACCAGGAAGATAAAGAGGTGTTATAGAGTAACTAATACCAGCTTCTCCTAAAATATCTTTGAATGGAATAACCCATGACTTAACAAATGCTTTTGCTTCATCAGAAACTCGTGTAAGTACAAGAAAAAAAGCAACTAAAAGGTATGGTAACCAAGCTTTCTTTAGTGACATATCTACTTTTGAAGTCATTGAGTCAAGTTTCATCTCAAATTTTGATACCCAATGAACTGGCCACTCCTCTTTTGGAGCAAAATCCCAAGTATTTTTAGGAATTAAAAAACCTTTTTTAGCGGCAGATGTTACTAGAGCAAGTCCAATTAATGCACCAATTAATGATGGGAACTCTGCTCCTAAAAAGACACCAGTAAGAGCATAAGGGATAGTAAATGCAATACCACCAAATATTGCAAATGGTAAGATAGATAATCCTTCTGTCCATGATTTGTTTTTACCAAAAAATCTAGTCATCATCATAATCATAAATAGAGGAATCAAAGTACCTGTAATACCATGAACTATTGCAACTTCACTTGTAATAGTTTGTAAATAGATATCCCAATTTGAACCTAATCCTTCTAAAGTTTTTCCAATTCCATTTGAATCCAAACCTTTATTTACACCGATCAAAATTGGTGTTCCAACAGCACCAAAAGATACTGGTGTACTTTGTATCATCATACCAATCATAACAGCAGCCATAGCAGGGAAACCAATAGCTACTAAAAGAGGAGCCGCAATAGCTGCAGGAGTTCCAAAACCAGAAGCACCCTCAATAAAAGATCCAAACAACCATGCAATTATAATCACCTGAACTCTTCTATCCGAGCTAATATCGTTAAATCCTTCTCGTATAACTCGAATAGCACCTGAATGTTTCAATGTATTTAATAATAAAATTGCACCAAAAATAATCCATAATACCGCTATTGTAATAAGAAGACCTTGTAATGAAGAAGCTAATACTCTATTAAAAGTAACTTCCCAAACATAAATTGCAATTGTAGCTGTTGCCAAATAAACTATTGGCATCGCTTTTTTTGCAGGTAACTTAAGACCAATAAGTAATATTGCTGCAACAAAAATAGGGAGTGCCGCAAAAAGAGCTTGTATTCCTACTGTCATAATTTTTCCTTGTATTAATATAGTTTCCTAAGTATACTATATTGGCATGATATTTGTATAATATTTTTAATAAAAGCTCTATACGATATAATTAGCTTTAGTAAATATAAAAAGAAGTAAAATGAAAGAATCAGACCTATATCTCCCTCTAAAACAATATTTAGTATCTCAAAACTATGAAGTCAAAGGTGAAGTTTGTGATTGTGATGTTGTCGCGATTCGAAATGATGAACCTCCTGTAATTATTGAATTGAAACTCTCTTTAAATATTGATGTATTGCTTCAAAGTATTGATAGACTTGCACTTTCGTCTGTTATATATATTGGTATTCCCCATGATTGTAAAAGTTTCAAAAAGAAAAAGAAATTAGCTATTAGACTTCTTAAGATGCTAGGATTTGGACTAATTCTAATAAATCCAAATTCTAATAAAGTAGAAATACTACTTGATCCATGTGAATATAAACCACGTAAAGTAAAACAAAAAAAAGAGAGACTACTAGGTGAATTTCAAAGTAGAGTTGGTGACCCAAATCTTGGAGGAATGGCTAGTAAAAAAGGTGTAATTACCTCTTATAGACAAAAAGCTTTACAAATAGCACTTTATTTACAAAAGCATGGAGAGACAAAAGCATCTATAATCTCAAAAGAACTAGATGAACCAAAAGTAAGAGATATAATGTATAAAAATTTTTATGAGTGGTTTGATAGAGTATCTACAGGAGTTTATTCTCTTACTCAAAAAGGTAGAGATGAAATAAACCTTTGGCTACAAAAGAATCATTAATCACAATATTTTTTCTGACCAATAGTATTATAACCTTTAAATAACAATCAGATATAATAATCATAACTATAACAAACTTGAATTAACAAGATAAAGGGAAAAAATGGAATTAGAAAATATTGTAAGACAAATCAAGCCATGCACAATGGATGAACTTATGATTAAAAATGAGAAATTCATTGAACTATACAAAGAAAATAAAGTATGTCTTTTAGATGTAAGAATGGATTTCGAACAAGATATTTGGGCTTTATCAATTGCAAAACATATACAAGCACCAGATGTACCAGATAGACTAACAGAACTTCCAAAAGATAAGCTAATAGTTGTAGCCTGCCCTACTCTAAATAGATCATCAACAGTAAGTGCATACTTAAAAACTAAAGGATTCAATAGTAAGTTTTTAGGAGAGGGACTGGTTAATTTAATGGGGCAATTAAAAGGAAAAACAGCTAAAGAGTTAAGAACTCTATAGACTGTTTTTTAAAGACTTAAAGATTATCTCTTTTTTATTTATCCCTGTATCTGAGTTTAAGACCATATCTACAAAATCATCATTTAAAAATTTTATATAAAATTTTTGGATATAGGGATAAGAATAACTTTTTTTCAACGTTTTATTTAAATATATTTTACTCAAACTTAATTGCATAAAGATATACAAACTAAATGTTACTACAATAATAACCTCCAAAAATGTTACGATTCTTGCTATTGTATTTTTAAAGATATTATTTTTAATATTTTTATCTGAATATATCAAAGCATACTTTACAAGAAAAAATACACAGATAAAATTCAAACCAAATCCCATAAGTATAAGTGTAGTATATGTATCAGCAGAGGTTATATGTAGTTTTTGAAGCCAAACAGCGGTGAAGTGTGCATTTTTTGCACTAACTGTGATGATAACAAAAAGTTTAAAATACTCAAAAAGTTTTAGATACACTTTTTTCTTATAACTATAATCTGTAGCGAATATAATAAATCCAATCAACACAAAATCAATAATAAGATAAAAATTTACCAAACTATCTCTTTTTTATTTAAACTACTTAATATCTCATTTGTTTTAGAAAAATGCTTACACCCAAAAAATCCTCTATACGATGAAAGTGGACTAGGATGAGGAGATGTCAAGATATGATGTTTTGATTCATCTATGATTTTTGTCTTTTTAATTGCAGGTGCTCCCCAAAGTATAAAGACAATATCATTAAAATTATCAGAAATATGTTTGATAATATTATCTGTAAATATCTCCCAGCCTAATTTGTGATGAGACTTTGCTTTTGAATCTTCTACTGTTAAAATTGTATTTAACAACAAAACACCCTGCTTTGCCCATGGTGTTAAATCTCCATCATCACAAGTTGAAGTTCCTATATCAGCAGTTATCTCTTTTAAAATGTTTACCATAGATGGTGGATTTTTGATCTCTTTTGGTGTAGAAAAAGCTAAACCTTGAGCTTGAGAAGCTTGATGATAAGGGTCTTGCCCTAAAATCACTACTTTTATATTATCATACTCACACAGATCAAAAGCCGTAAATATCTTTTCTTTTGGAGGGTAAACTGTTGTTGTTTCATATTTATTGTTTATTGTTTGTTCTAAAATTTTATAGTATTCTTTTTGTTTTTCATTTGTAAGGATATCTTCCCAGTTTTTCATTATTGTCTCTCTTTTTTTAATAATTTTATCTTTATGTAATCATACTTGAGATTTAATTATGGCAAATTCGCCATAATTAAAATCTGGGTTATGAATCTTTTCCCAAATACCAAGATACTCTACCGTATTTCTATTTCTCAACCAATCTGAAATAAAAAAATCTCCATCTTTAGCTTTTAACATATCTGTTAGTGATATATAATCTTGTTGCTCAACTTTTATTATTGTTACATCATTTTCAAGTACTTTGATTTTTGCCATTTTACACCACCTTGATATTTTTAAAAACTATATCATAAAAATTTGATTTGTTTAGAAAGTATTGCATTTTGTTAATTCACTCTTTTAATAAATGGTTTTATAATATTTATTGCTTTTTTTAACTCTTCTTCATCAAAAACTCTCATTTCTGTAGCACCATCAAACCCTGTGAGTTTTGGGTTAGTTCCTAACTTATGAATTTTTTTTTCTAATTCTCTAGCTTTACATGTAACGTCTTCTATCAGTATTATTTCATAATCCCATCCAAGTTTTCCAGACACTTGAACAATTCTATTTTTTCTAAGTCTTGATGATGTTACACCAATCTTATATAATGGTTTATCATCATAAAGTTCATTTATCGCTTTCCATATATAGATTGCATTATTATCTCTTTTTGTATTACACTTTGGACAACCTCTACCCCGCAAATGATCATCAGGTGTTCGAAGAAATTCCTCTAAACATTTATTACAAATAACTATTGATTCTGTACTAGAATTTATATACTTAAATTTTGAATAATCATATTTACCATTATGTAGTTTTGTTAC
>Ga0193956_1001072_pt1 | contig 11352 bp, 10 predicted proteins | sample BB_7_MG_FD_140358 | JGI IMG/M metagenome (GOLD analysis project Ga0193956, IMG submission 140358) | Microbial mat bacterial communities from the Broadkill River, Lewes, Delaware, United States - BB_7_MG | ecosystem: Environmental > Aquatic > Freshwater > River > Microbial mats | place: USA...
CGGCGGGCATCGAAAGTAAAAAGGAAAATCGCGCTGCCGCTGTGCCCTCTATGCCACGAAAAAGGAGTGTTGCGATGGTTGATCCTGAACGGGAGATTCCCGGCAGAATCGCAAAGCCTTGAACCAAGCCTGTGATAAGAGCGTCAGCCATTGTTAACTGTGATTGTTTGCGCGGGCGATTGCGCCAACGCTCGGCACTGAAGAGAAGTATCCCTGTAATCACCAGCATTGCGCAGACAACGGGTATGTTATGAAACAGTTTGGTCAGCGGATCTTTAAATGCCAGCCCAATGATCGCCGTTGGAATGGATCCAAAGATAATCAGTCGTAGGAGGTGTCGATAGTGTTCACCTTCGGTCTTTTTGCACCATGGGGATGTGGCAATTTGCACTAAATCGTTCCAAAAGTAGATCATCACCGCACAGAGAGTGCCGACATGAAGAACGACATCAAAGAGAATCCCTGGTTGTGAGAAGCCGTCGATAAAATATTGAGCGATAGCGAGATGGCCCGATGATGAGACAGGGAGAAATTCAGTTGCCCCTTGCAATAGGCCGAGTAGTATCGCGTGTAACAGAGTCATACGTTATGGTTCCTAACTTATAAAGTGTGAGGGGGCTAAAGTTGTATAATAATGGGCAGCACCAGAGGCCGACGTTGTAGTGAGCGTTTAAAAAACCGGCTGATGGTTTGGCGGATCTCAATACGCAGATCATCCCAGTTGGTTCGAGCGGACAAATGGTGTTCATTGAGCATTTGATTTACTTTGTCTGTCGCATCCTCCAGCCAGTGTTGCTGGTTGAGTTCAGGGATGCAGCCGCGACTAAACAGCTCAGGTCCGTGGAGAATCTCACCCGTACTGTGGCTGACGGAGAGTATTGCGAGTACGGTACCGTGGCGCGCCAGTTGGTGGCGGTCACGTAGTTCGTGCTCACCCACATCACCCACACCTTTGCCATCGACAAGGATTCGTCCACTAGAAATAGGGGGAAGCACTTTGATCCCATGGCGCGAAATAAGGACTGGCTGGCCGTTTTCAATAATCGCACTGTGGTTGTCGCTAATACCCTGTTCACGGGCCAGCTCAACATGTTGAGCAAGGTGGCGGTATTCTCCATGGATGGGGATAAAGTTTTGTGGTCTAACTAGAGCGAGCAGGTGTTTCAATTCTTCTCGGCTAGCATGGCCCGAAACATGGACACCACTTGTGCGTTGATAGTGAACCGTTGCGCCACGACGGTAGAGTTGGTTAATCACTGAGGTGATGGCTTTTTCATTTCCAGGGATAAAGCGCGAGGATAGGATCACACAATCTTCACTGTGAATTGAAACATCGGGGTGTTCACCCGTTGCGATGCGAGTGAGAGCACTTTGTGCTTCACCCTGACTGCCTGTGGTGATAACCACAACTTTATTTCTCGGAGTGTGGCTGAGCTGCTTGATATCAATCAATTCCTGCTCAGGAATACGCAACTGGTCAAGCTGATGGGCGACGGCAGTGTTGCTGATTATGCTGCGACCATGAAGAACAATCTTGCGACCACTGGCTCGTGCTGCGTCAATAGCCTGTTGAATGCGATGGATGTTCGACGAGAAGGTGGCAACAAAGACCATCCCCTTGCTGTTCTTCATCAGTTCAGTAAAGCGTGGGCCAACTTGTCGTTCTGACCCCGTATAGCCACTGCTTTCAACATTTGTTGAATCCGATAGGAGAAGTAGCACCCCCTCTTCACCATATTGGCCGAGTCTGGCAAGGTCGGTATGTTCACCGTCAAGCGGGGTGGTGTCGAGTTTGAAATCACCGCTGTGGATAATCAACCCTGCTGGGGTGCGAATAGCCAAACCAAAACCATCAGGTACCGAGTGCGCCACCCGAAAGGGTTCGATGGTAAAAGGTCCAGCGGCAAACGGAGTTCTCGCTTCAATTTGAGTGCAGTTCTTATTTAGATTTAAGTCAAATTCAGCAAGTTTTTTTCTGAGCAAGCCAAGGGTGAATCGACTCGCAAAAATAGGTGGCGAGCCCAATTGTTGGTAAAGGTAGGGCAACGCACCAATGTGATCTTCGTGGCCATGTGTCAGCACAAGGGCGCAAATATCAGCCGTGCGGTCAACAAGGGAGGTGATATCTGGCAACACCAAGTCGATACCAAGCATATGCGCTTCAGGAAACATTAAGCCGCAATCGATTAGCAGAATGTTCCCCTCCGATTCGATGGCCATCATGTTCATGCCGATTTCACCGAGGCCCCCTAGGGCAACAATACGTAGAAGGTCGGGATTAGTAGATTGTTGGGGAGTCGTCGTCACGGTTGCTCACAAGGTAGAGATCTGGTCGGTTTTGTCGGATTTAAAGGTTGCTGAAAACGAACGAAAAATTTATTGCCAACGACAGTGTATTGGAGCCTAGCAAGTGAGTCAAATGATATATGAGAATGAATTGAACGATCTGTTTTGATATCAGAAAGATCTTTTACTTTAGGGCTTACGCATGTATTATCGCCGCAATAAATTTACATATTCAATAATTTATTTTTTACGTAATTATTTGCGACAATTTCCAATTAATGGAGGATGAATACAAATGTCAGTAAATAAAGTGATACTTGTCGGTAATCTTGGTAAGGACCCAGAACTGAAATATACACCATCTGGGGCTGCCGTGGCGAATTTCTCTATCGCGACGAGTGAAAATTTCAAGGATCGTGAAGGCAACCGTCAAACTAAAACAGAGTGGCACAACATTGTCGTTTGGCGGCAATTGGCTGAAATTTGTGGCAAATATTTGCATAAAGGTAAGCAAGTTTATATCGAAGGTAAATTGCAAACGCGTAAGTGGCAAGATCGTGATGGTAATGATCGCTATACGACTGAAATTGTCGCGGATCAGATGCAAATGCTTGGTCGTGCTGGTGATGATTCACAAGGTGGTGGACAGTACGATAATGCTGGTGGTTATGGTGGCGGCCAACAGCGCCAAGCTCAACCGCAGCAGGCTCAGCCAGCCCAAGGCGGCGGGCAAGGTCAGAACCAAAACTATGCGGCACCACAGCCTGCACAGCAGCGCCCTGCGCCAGTATATGAAGAACCAGCATTTAATCCTGATGATGAAATTCCGTTTTAAGCTTCAGTAACTTATAAATCGTAGAATAAAAAGCCCCAATCCCTGTTAGTTCAGGTGTTTGGGGCTTTTTTATTGGTTTACACTTTTTGTCAGGATATTCTTGTTTTCTTGTCACGGTTCTCATGTTGTATTTTTTTATTGTAAACTTTCAGAAGGGGTATTTATCGTTTCGCATAGTGTTGGCACGTGAACCGCTGAAGACGTGATACTTGCTTAAGAGATCGTTTATTGGGGGTGCTGATTCTGTAGAGAAAGCTTCTTAGGGAGGGGGAATGCCTTTGACCACAATTTCATACATTTGGGATTAATGCACCATCAGCTTACAGGCCTGTAGCATTCAACACTCCAGTTTTGCATCTTGGACTAATCCTTCTAGGTCCAGCATTATTTTGGTTTGATTATTAATCGTCCCGATGCCTGAGATATAGCTAATTTTCATTGAATTTGTTTTTGGTGGTGGCTTAATCTGCCCTTCCTGGATTTCTCTAACTGTATCCACGTCATCAACGATCAGCCCAACGATATCGTTAACGACCCTTACGATGATGAGGCAAGTTCGCTCGGAGTAGATTTGTTCTTCCATTCCGAACCATAGGCGCAAATCGATAGCTGGGACAATGCTTCCTCGCAGATTGATCAGCCCTTTAAAATGCTTTGGCAAATTCGGCACCTCAGCAATCCTAGGTAGGCCCAAAATTTCCATGACATGCAAGGTGCTGATGGCAAAGCCTTCCCTGCTGAGGGTGAAAAATAAATAAAGATCTTTCAAAATAATGCCTTCTCACTTGGTGTGTGTTAGCGAATCGAATTCACAAGATAGTCCAGTACTGTTGCAGATTTTTGCGCTGTGCTTAAAAACATGGGCAACAATGTTGGTTTCTTTAGCGTACCTCGTGCGATCAGTTCGTTAACAAGAGGAAGTGACTCAAGGCCAGTTTTGCCGACAAAGAGATTAGTCACATCATTTTGTTGATAAAGCAGGAGCGCTTCTCGCAAGCCACGCAGATATAGGTAGTCTTTTGTGAAGCCTCCGCCTCGATGAACACGGGCGGCGAGCAAAAACGCACATTCCTGTTCCATTCCATAATCGTCGTTGAGCATTTTGAAGGTTTGGCGGAAATTACCGGACTGGATCATTTTATCCACAGCAACGACTCTCAGGGCCAACTGCTTGAGACGATTAAGGGTCATGTTCCCTGTCAGGTACTCGCTCAAAATAGCTAAACCCTCCTGTCCCAGAGTGTTACTAGGTAAACCGAGAGAGAAAATCTTCAGCGGCTGTAGGGCAGCGTTAAGGGTTGTCACCATGTGAACTCCCAGTTCATGCTGGATCAGCGCTTGAAGTTCGGAGTTGGTAACCTCGACGCCGCGTCGAATCAGCAGTGTCTTGCGGGCGCTGTCAACCATGGCATTGGCCACTAATCTTTTAGAAACTTCTACGCGACATTTAATACCATGCTCTGAAGCTGCATTTCTGAAGGCCTCCAGCATTTGCTCGGTGTTAAGTTTAGCTACCTCCTTTTTCTCTTCGATGTTGGGGGCGTAAAGTAGAAAGCGAGCATTAGCCAGATCCTGCTCGCTCGGTTCGCCATAATAGCGTAGCGAATTGTAAATAAACTGATCGCTACCGATACTGACCAGAAGGTCTATCTTGTCGGCAAAGGTATTGATGGTTTGACGATAGAGCTGCTGGATATCTGCATCTCGGATATCATCTGTTGGCAATCGATAAAGCGCTTCTTTGAACTGATAGGGGTCGACCGTGAGTTGTTGATAGGTAAATTGCGGCGAGTAGTCCCCTTTGCGGGCAAAAAATCGCTTCATCTCTTGGCTGAGATTTATTGGATTGACGTACTGCAGAACCACTACGCTCTTGGCGAGGGCATGCAACTTACGATCGATATCCAGTATGGCTGGATCGAGCGTACCGGAAAACATTTCATGGCGATGGGCGCGGCTTTTACGGGTATGCCTGCGCACAAAGTAGGCGGCCGTTTCGGCAATGGCATGCTTCATCCCTTCCTTTAGCTCATCAAGCACCAAAGGAAAGGTCTCGCCGGTTTTTTCATCCATATAGATTTTTTTCACTTCAGTCGGTACGACCAGAGTATTTTCGAAACGACTGTTGACATGACCTACCAGATAACCACGGCCATAAAACAGATCATCCTTGGCTGTGCTGATGTGGAGATTAGGCAGGGTAATTTTGCCTAACTTTTTTTCAAAATAGTTAACGACGGCTCCCCATCGATCCATATCGATCTGCTCTGTTCCGATATTGAAGGTCGGTGCTTCTCTTTCTAAGTGTTGGTAGTTAAACGAGTGGATATCGAATAGGATGCAGGTTTTAAACATGCTTTCGAGCTGCTCGATCAGGGCGTCCAGAATGCGGAAAAATTGCCTGTGCTTTTCATGTGAGATATTAAGTTGTGATCTGCTTGGCGACTTGTTCCAGACCTTTTGGCTCCAGATGCGCTGATGTACGCTGCGAGAGAGCGGCCTGTTAATGTCGTATTCAAAACGGGAATCCTGCGCCACTAAGGTGATCGGAAAAGAGCTGATCATCGCGTCAGTCGCGGGACTTTCACTATGGAGTCGTTGCTGTTCTGTCAATGCAGAACGCTCGGCTAGTTCTGCGCGCAGGTGATGCCCGGAATGAATAGCGGTGCAGATGGAGGGCAGATACTTTTGGATTGTTAAGGCAAGTGCCCCACCTTCAAGGATCGCCTCGATGGGTTCCTGCCGTTTGATCCTTGCCAAGATATCTTTTTCTGAGCAGACCTGCATTCTCCATGTCCTCCTAATTGTCGCTATCTGCGTCCTGTTGCACTTCGGTTGGCATTGGTCCAGGCCAGATGGTCATCGACGTAGATTTCATCTGTTTGTTCAAGGACTTCAGGGTTGTAAACTGTTTGTGCCAGCGGATCTTTTCTGCGGCTGGTCTTTCGAGTGGATTTAACCCGCAGCATCCCGTAACAGCTCAGTACAATCCATACCGCTTGCGACACGGCAGATGGTAGGTTGAAGGTGCTTTTCAGTGAGATGAGGACAAAGGCCGCCCCAAGAATGTTCAGCAGGGTATAGCTGTAGTCTTTTTGCACGTCACACCTGCCAGATTGCAATAGGAAGTATGCCAATAGGTAGCAAGAGACTCCCACCATGCCAATAATGTCGTAGTACATAAAATACCTCTGCTTTTCTGTTTCGCTGTTTTCTTTTTCTAGGATTGGGCGCCGATATCGAGAGTTAAGGCTCCCGGTTGAAACTCACGTTGGGACCAATCAATTGCATAGCTATATTTTTGGCTGAAATAAGCGGTGGTCTCTGTGATTGCCAGCTTTATCCCTGTGGTCAACTCACTTAATACTTGAGGGAACGGGTTGCCTGAACTCTCGTCTAAATATATTTTTTTGACTTCTGTTGGGAGTACCAGACAGTTTGTGTGGAATCTGTTAACCTGCCGAGTCAGATATCCGAGGCCATAAAACACATCATTTTGAGCTGTCGTCACGCGGCTATGAGTCAGCTTTGTATCGCCTAAGGTTTTTAAATAGAGTTTCACGGTTTCACCCCATCTCTCCATATTGATCTGCTTTGAGCCGATATTGAAAACCGGTGTTTCCCGCTTGATTCTCTGATGGTTATAAGAATGGATATCAAAAAGAACGCAGCCACCGAACATTTTCTCCAATTGTGAGATCAACGCCCTAAGAACTCGATAAAACTGCCGATGCTTTTGCCGTGACAACTCGCGCTGAGCTTTTGAAAGCGGAGCGGCCCAAACCTGCTTGCCCCAAGCATGCGTATAAATACAAGACGACAGTGCCCTGTTGAGGTCATATTCGTACCGCGAGTCTTGGCCTGTCAAAGTGATCGGTAGCGAAGCAATCATGGTGTTGGTGTAGGGATCCTCCTCGTATAATCGCTGCTGCTCTGTCAGGGCGCACTTGTCGGTCAGGTCTGGACGCAAACGGTGTCCTGCATGGATCGCGGTACAGATTGCAGGCTGATAACCTTCAATTTTGATCTTGAAAGCACCGCCTTCAATTTCAGCCTCGAAGGGCGTTTGCTGACTGATGTAAGTAAGAATTTCAAACTCAGAGAGCATCTGCATCTTCAATCGCCTTGCGGAAGAGGCTCTTTCTTTCCAGAACCTGCTCTTTGACTTCAACAACCTGCTCGACAAAATCGATGACTTTGCTCTGCAACTTCGTTCGGTTGAGTTTATTGATTCTGCTGATCCCTCCAGGGCTGAGAACATTGACCTCTATCAGTTTGCCGTTGATGACATCCAGGCCGACAAAAAAGAGGCCGTCTTTCACCAGTTTGGGACCGATGAGTCGACACAAGGCCTTTTCTTCAGCGGTTAAGCTGTGCTTCTTTTCAACTCCTCCGGCGTGAATATTGGAGCGTACATCGTTGCTAGCTGGGACTCGGCGCATGGCACCTATCGGCTCGCCGTTAAGCATCAGGATGCGCACGTCGCCATTTTCTGCACCTTCCACATAGTCTTGCAGGATCACGTAATTGCTCGAATCTCCTTCACCAATGTAGAAGTCGAGCAGCGAACGAAAGCTGGTTAGCGCTGACTTCTCTATGACGATGACTCCCTGTCCACCGAATCCGTTGAGGGGCTTCATAATCATCTTTTCTGCTTCAGACTCGGTCAGAATGGAGACCAGGTAGTCTTTGTTTTTTGATACATGAGTGGTCGGAATATATTTTTTCGCATGACCATGGAACGATGCGGTGTACAGCTTGTTGTTCGCAATCCGCAGTCCCTCGATATCGTTCATGATAAAAGTGTCACCACGAACGGAATCTAAGAAGTTCAATGACATTGTATCGAGGGGCGGATTGACGCGCATAATGATAGCGTCAAAGCCTGCTAGGGGTAGCTTACTGCGGCGAAATTCAGCGTTGCGATAAAATGTCGGGATATTTTTGCTGTTCTGAACTCCCTTACGCACAACTTTACAGAAAGCCTGAGCGGCGGTGTCGCGAATTGTCAGGTTGTTCGGTGTGGTCAAGGCGACAGTATGTCCTCGCATGACCGACTCGTGGATCAGGCGCAAGGTAGAGTCGGTTTCCGGGGAGATCCTGCTCCAGGGGTACATCAAGAAACAAATTTTCATTTATAGCTCCAGAATTTTCTTAATCTTCTTGTTGACTTACTTTCAGTACGGTTATTTGTGGCCTGTCGTCACAAATTATAAGCCTTCCGTAGATACGTACTGGTTGACGTAAAAATGACTCAAGGTTTTGCTTTCTGGTCCCATCCTGTACGGCATAGACCAGCTCATTTTCAATAAATAGATTTATCGATAGGCAGCTACCGTTTTCATCGAAATCTTCCGGTAGTAGCAGACCTGTCAAATTAACTAATCGGTTCATGGGTAGCTCCACTCTATTACTAAGAAAGCTATAGCAAATATGGGGCCAATGCTTAACTGCTTGAAATCTTTAGGTTTATCTTTGGTTGGTTGTTTTGTTCTGTTTTTTTAAGGAACTTATAGTTCTTATTTATCGCAAAAAATCTGATATGGTAGATAATCTCTGGCAATTTAGAGCGAAAAAATAGGAACTAGAAGTTCTTTTTACCTGTTTTGGAGAATTTTTTGTTCCTATTGCAGACGGTACGATGAAAAAAAGGGGGGGGAGATGAGCACTATTCTAGTAGGCAGTTGTGATAAGGATGCTGTATCGACAGTTGCCGCTGCGTTTGATTCAATTAAGAAATTTGATCACCTAACAAATTGGGATGCTCTCGTCGAGGCAGTTGTTCTGCATCGATATGATTATGTATTTGTCGATTTGCGAGTCGTCGGTGAAGAATTTAGACCACGTATAAAGAAGCTATTGTCTTTAGCCCCAGCATTGCAGGTTGTCGTTATGGCTGAGCAGGACCAGTTCAGACAGGTTCTGCTTGCGATCAAGGATGGTGCACGAGATTATGTGACCTTTCCTGTTGCAGTGGATGAGGTAAAGTTGGTTACCTCAAGTGTTGATGAAACAGTTAAACTTGAGTCAGAGTTGAACTTTCTGCGTGACGAATCCTGGCAGAGTGAGACCCAGGAGGAAGTACGTTCCGATTCGCCTGCCATGCAAGCTGTTTTTCGTAAGGTTCAATCGGTTGCACCAACCAAATCGACAGTTCTCCTGACTGGAGAAACCGGAACCGGAAAAGGGGTACTTGCCCGGGCGATTCACATGAACAGCAGCAGGCGCGATAAGCAGTTTATTGCGGTCCACTGTGGAGCCATTCCAGATACCCTGCTTGAGAGTGATCTTTTTGGGCACGAACGGGGAGCTTTTAGTGGCGCGGCCCAAAGAAAGCTGGGGAAATTTGAGGTCGCTGAGGGCGGGACCATATTTCTTGATGAAGTCGGGACAATATCGTACTCGGCACAGATCAAGCTGCTACAAATTCTCCAAGACCGCTCTTTTTATCGCCTGGGAGGAGAGCAACTTATTGAAAACGATACCCGGATTATCGCTGCGACCAATGTTGATTTGAAGCAGCTCTGCGAGCAGGGTTTGTTTCGAACGGACCTTTACTATCGATTAAATGTATTCCCCTTGGAACTACCTGCTTTAAGAGAGAGGAAGGAGGACATTTCATATTTGGCAAACTTCTTCATCGGCCAGTTTTCAAAAACCTACGTTAAAGAAATAAACGGAATCCACGCAACAGTTCTGGATGCTTTTAATCGCTACGACTGGCCAGGCAATATTCGCGAACTGGAAAACTTGATCGAGCGAGCATTTGTTTTGGAGAACACGGATGTGCTGACCCCTGATAGTTTTCCCCAAGAACTGTTCGAAGACTTGCCAGATGTTCCGCAGGTCAGCATTGATCTGGATCGTTCCCTCTCTGAAGTGCGATCTGATTGGGCTCAAGAGGGGGAAGCTCTCTACCTCACGCAGCTACTCACTTTGACTCAAGGCAGGATCGCTCCAGCCGCTACCCGCGCTGGCATTACGACTCGGCAACTGCACAAGCTTATGACGCGACATGGGTTGCGGAAAGAGGATTATAAGCCACCTCGCAAATAAAACCTTTTGAAGAGCCAGTTCTCCTAAGCAGATTTGATTCCCTCATCAAAAACTATGCCGCGAAGGTGCTCGGCGAGATTGCTGGTTGGGCTTCTTGTGTTTGATTCTTGCCGACATGTCTAAGTTAAACGTCAAGCAGGCAATAAGTAGAGTCGGGTTGTCTTGTCTTGTCTGTGTTTATTGATATTTCATTATGCCGCTAGACAGTTACTGTAAAAGGGATTAAACTTATTAGATGTTCATGTGTAGTTTGAAACTTTTTGGTTAACATTTCTAGCAGAATAACGATGGAGGTAAGTGTGAAATTATTTTTAATTACAATTTTGGCCTGTGGTTTGTTTTTAGGTGGCTGTAAAGATGAGGTGTCCACGTCGACTGAGGTTAAAGAGACAGCTCATGAAAGTACGTCGATGGTAGAGCAGGCTGAGAATGTTGTGTCTGGTGTTGCTGGGCAGGCGCAGCAGGCTGCTACTGAGGTTGTTGAGCAGGCCACAGAGGTTGTAACTCAAGCAGCTAGTGACGTTGTTGAGCAGGCTGAAACTCAAGTCGCTGATGCCGCTGCAGCTGTAAGTGCTGAAGGTTCAAATATGGTTAACAATCTCATGGGGAGCGCAGCGGATAAAGAAGAAGAGGGTAGCGATGCTCTGTCTTCAGCTATGGGGCAAATGAGTGATGCGGTTGATTCACATAAATAATCAACGGCTCGTTTTTTAAAAAAGTCGCTTTTTCTATTATGGGAAAAGCGACTTTTTTGTTTCTATTGAATTTAAGGAGAGATCTATGAGAGTTCTATTCAGTCTTATTCTGGCTTGCGGTCTTTGTTTGGTCGGCTGTCAAAAGAAAGAAAGTGTGCCTACCGTTGAGGCACCTGCTAGTGCTGTCCACGTGGTTAACGAAACAATAGTGGAAGAACCAGCTGTTACGGAAGAACACGAGGTTGAGCCGCTGACGGTTGTTGAGGAGGTTCAACAGGTTGTTGCACAACTCGATGACGCGGTTAAGTCTGAGGTGGTAACGAAAGAAAAGGATCTCAATCAAGCCGTGACATCTCTGCGAGAAGGGGTGAATCAGTTGGTTGATACCGAAGTAGCCGTACCAGAAGTAGCCGTACCAGAAGTAGCCGTACCAGAAGTAGCCGTACCAGAAGTAGCCGTACCAGAAGTAGCCGTACCAGA
>Ga0193956_1001074_pt1 | contig 11344 bp, 8 predicted proteins | sample BB_7_MG_FD_140358 | JGI IMG/M metagenome (GOLD analysis project Ga0193956, IMG submission 140358) | Microbial mat bacterial communities from the Broadkill River, Lewes, Delaware, United States - BB_7_MG | ecosystem: Environmental > Aquatic > Freshwater > River > Microbial mats | place: USA...
ATACTTGATACAAATATTTTAATAGAAATTCTAAAAAATAATCAATCAACTATAAATGAAGTGGAAAAGTATGATATTCACTATATAAGTGAAGTTACAAAAATGGAACTTTTTTATGGTGCTAAAAATAAATTAGAATTGAAAAAGTTAAATAAATTTGTATCATTATTTGAAATCATCCCTATTGATACTAAAATATCAAATGTTGCAAGTGATTTAATATATGAATATGCTAAAAGTCACAATTTAAATATTCCAGATGCTTTGATAGCTTCAACATCATTAAGTACAGAATATACACTATTTACATACAACTTAAAAGATTTTAAGTATATTGAAAATATTAATTTAGTGTAAAACTCCTACTTCTTAAAATAAGTATAAACAAACAATCTCATTTCTTATTTATAATAAAATGCACAAAAGTACAATTATAAAGTAAAATATAACATACTATAGTATAAAATGTACAAAAGTATAATTTTAAAGCTATTTTTAATATATAATGGAATAAAATGTACAAAGATACAATTATAAAGTAATATTAAAGCTTAGGAGATTTCATGGCAAAGAGTGTAAAAGTTTCTACAAAACCAACTACAAATGTTATCTTAGAAGTAAAAGATTTTGGAAAGTTTATAAAGTTTAAAAGGACAAGTGAAGGTTTGACTTTAGAAGATGCATCAGCACTTTGCAATATAAATATAAGAACACTTATCCGTTTAGAAAAAGGTTCTGAGGGTGTAAGGTTGTCAACTGCATTACACGTAGCTAAGATGTTTGGTGTAAAACTGATATTGGAATAAAAAATGACTCAATTAAAAATATTTTGTGATAAAAAACAAGTTGGCTTCTTAAAGTTTGATCCTAGTGATGATGAATTTAGTTTTGAATATACAGACTATTGGAAAGAAAATGGTTTTGAACTAACACCTTATATGAAATTTGATACAAAAATATCCTCTAAAGTTATTAGAAATTTTATCGAAAACTTATTGCCAGAGGGGCAAGGTAGGGAAGTGTTGAGTAACTTTCATCATATTTCTAAAAGCAATATATTTGCCTTGATTCATATGATTGGAAAAGAGACAACGGGAGCATTAACTTTTAGTTCTGATGATATCTTACCATCGACAAGTTTTAGAGAAGTTCCTGAATCTGAATTAGCCCAAAGAATACGAGAAAGAAAAAGTGTAGCTATTGAAATTTGGGATGGCAATGCACGGTTAAGTGTAGCTGGTGTTCAAGATAAATTACCAATTGCAATTATTGATGGAAAGTTTGGATTTGGTGAGGGAGAGTTGGCTTCTACTCATATATTAAAATTTGAGAAGGAATCTCAAAATATTGTTCTCAATGAATATTTGTCTTTAAAGTTAGCTTCTAAAGCAGGATTGGAAGTTCCAAATATCTCTATCCTTAAAATAGAAGATCAAGAAGTACTACTTGTACAAAGGTTTGATCGAGAAAAAATAAGTGATGATAAAATTGTACGAAAACACATTATTGATGGGTGTCAGGCTTTGAACTTATCAGTATCACATAAATATGAAAGAGCTTTTGGAGCAGGGGATATGAAAGATTATCGTGAAGGGGTATCTTTCAAAAAAGTCTTTTCACTTATAGAAAAATGTACTTCTCCTATTCTTGCAAAAAAAAGTTTAATCACATGGCTATGTGTGAATTTATGTTTAGGTAATAGTGATGCTCATGGGAAAAATATATCTTTTCAAATTGACAAAGGTAAAATGTCTCTAACTCCATTTTATGATATAGTAAATATTGATATCTACAAAGGAAAGTATGATACAGATTTTGCAATGGGGATAGATGATGTATTTAAGTATGAAGCATTAGGAGCTTTTGATATTATTGAGTTTTGTAGTAGTTTAGATATAAATTTAAAAGGTTTTGTAAAAGAATTTAAGAGAGTATCCTCAAAAATAATTACATCTTTGGATAATGATAGTTTAATAGATTTTGTTTCATCTAGTCAAATAGGTTTTTATAAAGAGTATAAACTAGATGTGAATACTAGAGTTAAAAAACTTTTAAAACCTATTGAGTATTGTTTAGAATATTAATAAGCTGAGAACTACTTCTTAAAATAAGTATAAACAAACAATCCAAAAATCATACCCAATATATAAATATTAGAAAACAATAGTATTGTAAAAAATATGATTGCAAGTACTATTGCATTTGTTTTTAAAAATCCTGATTCAAAAAGTAAAATTGCTGTTATCAAACCTATTAATGCATTTGATATAAAAAAACCATCAGCGAAAGCTACAAGTTCATCAAGTGTAATATAATCAAAATGTACCAATATCAGTATAATAGTATACACCAATGTTAAGAAGTTTAATGCTCCTATTGGTGAGCCTGATTTTAGGTGTTTTGATGTGTATTTTGTAAACTCCAGATGTGAAATAAGTCTTGCTACTCCACCTACAAATAATAAAAGCGTCCCTATACAAAGTATCACCGAAATAGTTGACAAAATAGTATGTGAAAGTTTTCCAAAGATAGGTTGTATTAGCCATACTAATTGGAAGTTTTCTTTGCTTTGTCCAAATTCCCCAAAACAAATAGCAAGACTAATTAGTACATATACTAAAGACACAGTAATTGCCGAGAATATAACAGCATTTGTTAGGGTTTTTGTATCTTTTGCATCGTTTGAATAGTTACCTATAACTTCCCATCCTACAATTGCCCAAAATACAAGTAAAAAGGCATGTCCTATCTCTTTGATCTCAATGTTAGGTAGTACAAAATTAAACTCATGAACATTGAGTAAAATATTGATACTTGATAGTAAAAACATAACAGTAATGATAGAACTTACGATTAACATCAGTTTTCCCAAGAAGTCAATCTTTACCAATAGCAATATGTAGGCAATAAGATATACAAAAATTGAAAGTATAGATATATCAATACTAGGAAAATGTACATGCATAAATTGTGCGCCTATTATAATAATCGCAACTGCCCCGAAAAATACTGCGCATATAAGATAAAAGGAGGTTAATAGTTGATATTTTTTTCCAAGTACTTCTTTTGTAGCAAGTGTAACTCCCCCTGAACCTGGGAACAAAATAGCAAGTTTGCCAAAAATTAGTGCAAAAGCAAATCCAAGGCTAAGTATCACAGCCCAAACTATAAGTGAAAATTCTTGTATCATATTGTATAAAAGTGGTGGTAGAAGAATTAGTCCAGAACCAAGTATTGGCCCAATTATCATCCCTGATAAGGTAAAGGTGTTTAGTTTTTTAGTTATTTTTATTATCCATTTTAAAATTTTGGTACTTTATAGTAAATAGGATAAAGGCTGTCTTAATTATAATAAAACTCAAATAAGACAAATTTTGTCCTATTTAAACTGATGCTATGTAAGATAAAGTTATAATTATAAAATAATATAATAATACAAGGAAAAAACATGAGTGAATTTTTAAATAATCATGATGAATCAGGTCTTCCAGTAGGCCACCCAGTAAGAGTTTATACAGAGGAAAATCAATTAATAAGAGACTTAATTGAAAACATAACAAATGTAAACATAAAAGAGAATTTTGGACAATTTATGATGTTCTTTGACAAGCTTTGTTTGATAGAAAAACATTATGCTAGAAAAGAAAATCAACTTTTCCCATATCTAGAAACTTATGGTTGGACAAGTCCTAGCCAAAATATGTGGGCATTTCACGATCAAATTAGAGATGAGATCAAAGTTATATGGGCAAATATAAAAGAGCAAGACTTTGTAAATCTTAGTCTAAATTTACAACAACTTTTTAAAAGTATAGATCATCTTATGCAAGTAGAAGAGCACAGACTTCTTCCAAATGCGATGAGTATGCTTAGTGAGGATGACTGGAAAGAGATGAGAACAGGTGATGAAGAGATTGGTTGGATGTTTGATAAAGACCCAGATCCATATCCACCAGTTGATTATATCCACCCAGGTGAAGATAAAGTTAGAAAGAAAAAACTACCTTTTTCTTTAGATGGAAGAATTAAACTAAATGAGGGATATTTACTTGAAGATCAATTAAACTTGATGTTACAGTTTATGCCTGTTGATTTAACGTATGTTGATGAAAATGATATAGTACTATTTTATAATAGAGGAGACAATAGAGTTTTCCCAAGAAGTGCAGGTATAATTGGTCGTGAAGTAAAATTTTGTCATCCTCCAAAAAGTGTAGATCAAGTACTTATGATACTTAGAGAGTTCAAAGCAGGGCGAAGAGATGAAGCTGAGTTTTGGATTGAGTTCAAAGGTAAATTCATACATATTCAATACTTTGCAATTAGAGATGAAGATGGAACTTACAGAGGTGTTATAGAGATGAGTCAAGATGTTACTCATATTAGAAACCTTGAAGGTCAACAAAGACTTTTAGATTGGGAATAAAAAGTCTCTAGATTTGACACATTAAGAGAAGTTTTATCTTATATTTATAATAAGATAACCTATATATAACAAAATATTTGTTATATTTCTAAATATGAATTTAGGAAATGAAAAAATATGAATTTTAAAGAAGAAATTTTAAGACTTAAAAAAGAGCTAGATGTAACAATTGTAGCTCATTTTTATCAAAGAGATGAAGTGTTTGAGATGGGTGATATCACAGGTGATAGTTTAGAATTAGCTAAAAGAGCTATGACTGATGCTAGTGATACTATTATATTTTGTGGTGTTGGTTTTATGGGGCAGAGTGTAAAAGTTCTATCTCCTCATAAAAGAGTACTTATGCCTAAAATTGCATGTTGTGCAATGGCAAAGATGATTGATGTTGGTTATTTTGAAACAAATTTAAAAATATTAAATGAAGCAGGGATATCAAATGATGATATTCTTCCAATTACATATATCAACTCTAGTGCTGAAGTTAAAGCAGCCGTTGGAAAAATGGGTGGATATGTTTGTACAAGTTCAAATGCTTTTGCAATCATAAAAAAAGGACTTACAAGCGGAAAGAAGATTTTCTTTGTTCCAGATCGTTGTTTAGGTCAAAACTTTGCAAATCAAATGAATTTAAAATCAGCTGTTATCGGACTTGATGATATTGAGGATGTAAAAACATCTGATATTATTTGTTACAATGGATTTTGTTCAGTACATCAGTTATTTACTCCTGATGATATTGACTTTTATAGAGAAAAATTTCCAGATATTTTAGTAGCTGTTCATCCTGAGTGTGATGTAAAAGTTGTAGATAAAGCTGATTTTGTAGGTTCAACTTCGCAGCTTATAAAATATATCACTCAAGAGATATCTCCTGAGCAAAAAGTTGTTGTTGGAACTGAATATAATATGGTGAATAGACTAAGAGATAAAAATACTTATGTTTTAAGTCAAACAAAACCAGAATGTCCTACTATGAATGAAACAACACTAGAAGATCTATACAATACTCTTTTATCTGTAAAAGAGGGTAGATTTGATAACGAAATCCAAATAAGTGATGATGTTGCAAAATATGCAAAAATTGCTTTAGATAAAATGTTTGAGGTTTAAACCATGAGTACTAGTATAAGAAAGTTTGTAAAGAACGCTATTGATGAAGATAATGGTAGAGGCGATCTGTTTTTTGATATCGCTCCAAAAGGAAGATTTACTGCGCGAGTTATTGCTAAAGATGATGGTGTATTAGCAGGTGTTAAGTATGCAAGAGTTCTTGCTCGTGCTGAAAAATTTGATTGTAAATTTTTGTTAAAAGATGGTGAAAAAGTAAAAAAAGGTGATGTGATTGCTGAACTTGAGGGTAAAGCTTCTGTATTGTTAAGTAGTGAAAGAACATTTTTAAATATTCTTCAACATGCTTCAGGAATTGCTACTAGTGCATGTAAATATTCAAGTTTATTAGAGGGTAGTGGAGTTGTTCTTCTTGATACAAGAAAAACTAGACCACAACTTAGAAACTTTGAAAAATACGCAAGTAGAATTGGTGGAGCAATAAATCATAGACTTGGACTTGATGATTGTTTGATGTTAAAAGATACTCACTTAAAGACAATCCCCGATTTAAAAGAGTTTGTAAAAAAAGCTAGAAAAAGAATCTCTTGGGTTACAAAAATTGAGATAGAGTGTGAAACTTTTGAACAATCACGTGAAGCGATGGAAGCTGGTGGAGATATTATTATGTGTGATAATATGACTCCAGAACAGATTCATGAAGTTTCTGAATATCGTAAAGAAAATCATTCTCATGTATTATTAGAAGCTAGTGGAAATATTACAGCTGAAAATATTCAAAATTATTTAAATACAGGAATTGATGCAATTAGTTCTGGGGCAATTATACATCAAGCTACATGGCTAGATTTTTCTATGAAATTTGACTAGGATAAATATAAATAATTTATTATAAATATGATAAAATGAATTAATATTCAAGAAAATCATAATTAAAGGATTTTAGATGACAGAACTAGATGATACTTATTCCAATAGTATTAGAATTTTAGTTGTTGATGATTCTGTAACAGTTAGAATGTACCATAGGCATATTTTAAGTGGTGCGGGATATACTATTGATGAAGCTGAAAATGGTATGGAAGCATTGGAAAAAATAAATGAAAATGAATATGATTTATTTCTTGTAGATATTAATATGCCTATATTAGATGGTTACTCTTTTGTCAAAAGGATGAGAGAGACCTTAGGTTATGATACTGCTGTTATTATGATTTCCACAGAAGCTGATGAGAGTGATAAAACAATCGCTTATAATAGTGGTGCCAATCTTTATCAAGTAAAACCAGCAGGAACAGAAGAACTATTAAACAGTGTTAAATTTTTAACAATCAATAAAGGATGAAATGAATGAATCCAATATTAGAACAATTTTTAATTGAAGCCCGAGAAAATCTCTTATACTTAGACAAAAATCTAGAAAATATCAATCAAGGTGATGACGAAATAGTAAATGCACTATTTCGTGCTGCCCATACACTAAAAGGAAGTTCTGGACTTGCGGGATTTGGAGCAGTAAAAGATATAACTCATATTGCAGAAGATTTATTAGATGCATATAGAAATAATAATATTGAGTATAGTGATGATTTATTAGATATTTTATACGATATGTTTGATGAAGTAACAGAACTAGTTGATGCAACTGAAGAGAGTGGTGAAGTTGTTGATTCATGTACTGCTAAGCTAGAAGAATTTAAACAATTAAGATCAAAAATACTTAATGTGGAAGAAGTAGTAGCTACAGGAATAGACACAGAATTAAATATTGAAGATACACATGTTCCTTATTTTGGGCATTTTTTTAAAAATGATTTCAAAACTCTTGAATTGTCTTTATTGCCATTTGATACATATGAAATAACTCCCCAATCTTTTGAAAAACTAAGTTACTACTTTGTTGAATTAGATTTGAGTAGTGATACTTTAGAACTAGGAAATGATCCTTTTTATTCTATGTATCTTTTAGAAAATGAAAATATACTTTCTATGAGTGTTGAAGTGATATCAAGTTGTGAAGATGTTCAAAATAACTCATTGGAATGGACTACAAGAATCATCGCTCTTGTTATTTCAAATCAAGAATTACTAGAAGATGCATTTTTTAATTTTATGGATGAAGTTACTATCTATCCATTGTGTGTAAAATCTTTATTTAATTCAGACCTACAGCCTCAATCTAACGAACTAATTAAAGATTTTATCAAAGACTTAGAAAAAATTGCAAAAAATGGTAAATTTAATAAATTACCAAGTAATTTAAGTGCTGTGCTGGATATAGTAAATCCTGATTCTCTTCAGGGATTTCTTTTCTCTAGATTTAAGTATGTTATAGAAGAGTTTGATATCTCGGATGAGATGATATCTTCTATTCTTAACTTTATATTTGAGAGTTTGCAAATCGATTCTTTAGTACAATCAAATACTCAAAATGAAGAACTAGATACGATTAAAGAGGAACCTATTGTTGAAGAAGTTGAAGAGTATGTTGAAGATATTACTTTAGATGATATTGATCTAATTGAAGAGATTGAATTTATTAGTGAAGCAGAAGAGATTAAGACACCTTTACTTGAAGAAGAGTATGTTCATCAAGAAGAGGAGTTTGTATTTGATTTGGATGAGGGTGAAGTTTCTGTAATCAGAGATATTTTAAAACAACAAAAAGTAATATTGAATATTGAAGATAATGATAATGTTGTTATTCAAGTGAAATCTATATTGTCTAAGCTTGAATCTAACCTACGACAATATTATCATCTTGAAAAATATAACACAAAAAGTTCATTGGAAGAGTTGGTTAATAATTTACTTGACTCTTTAGAGCAAAATAATGTAGAAAATCAAGTTGAGCAAGCTATTGTAGAAAAAGAGATTGTTAGTGAAGAAATTATTGAGATCAAAGAGATAAAAACTGATGTTGCTACTGAAAGAAAAATAGAATCCAATAAAGTACAAACAAAAGAGATATCAACTCCAGAAATAAAAAAAGTAAATTCTAAAAATGAAAAGAAAGTAAAACAAACACTAGCAAAAACAGTAAAAATTGAACTTAATGATATAGATACTATGATGGATATTGTGGGAGAGATGTTAGTTATCAAAAACTCACTGCCTTATATCGCGGAAGGATTAAATCCTAAAAATGTTGAAACAAGTCAACGAGAGTTGTTGGCAAGATATGATGAAATAAATAGAGTTACAACAGCATTGCAGGAAAAAGTGATGGAGATGAGACTCTTGTCTTTATCATTTATCTTTGATAGATATCCAAAACTTATACGAGATATCTCAAAATCTTTAGGCAAAAAAATAAAATATGAAGAATCTGGTGGAGATACGAAATTAGATAAAACAATCATCGAAAAATTAGCTGATCCTTTAATTCATATTATTAGAAACTCTTTAGACCATGGAATAGAAACTCCTGAAGAAAGAATAGCAAATGGGAAAAGTCCAGAGGGTAATATCTCTATAACAGCCGAATCTATTGGTGATAAAGTTTATGTCACAATTAAAGATGACGGACATGGGATCAATGTGGATAAAGTTGTTCAGAGTTCATTAGAGAAAAAGATGATTACTCTTGAAGAAGTAGAAAATATGTCTAAACAAGAAAAACTTTTACTTGTTTTTGCTCCAGGTGTATCAACTATGGAAGAAATCAGCGAACTATCTGGCCGTGGTGTTGGTATGGATGTTGTTAATAAAACCATAGAAGATATTGGTGGGAATATTACTATGGATAGTGATATAAACATTGGAACAAAGATTACTTTAGAATTACCTATGAGTGTTGCTCTTACAAATGTTTTTCATGTAAAACTTGGAAATGCAAACTATGCTCTTTCTATGGATACTATTACTGAAACAGTACAAGTATCAACAAATGAGGTTGAGTATGTAAATAGAAAACCAATGTTAAAACTTCGTGGTTCATTGGTTCCAATAATATTTAACTATAATCTTTTATCAAAAGATATTGATAAAAAGTCAAACTATTCTATGTTGATTATTGAAACACAGGGTACTAAGTTTGGATTTGTTGTGGATGAGTTTGTAAATCAACTTGATATTATCCAAAAACCTTTAGCGGACTATTTTAAAAATCATCCGTTTATATCAGGAACTTCACTCCTTGGAAATGGTGAAGTTTTATTCGTAATTAACCCATATAAATTAATTAACTTGAAGGAGAAAAAGTAATGGCATTTGTAGATCAAAATCAACATACATTTAATACTACAGTAACTAGTAAAAGAAATGAGAGTAATAAAAGAAAAAATAGGACTCTTGCTAAACAACAACAAATTTCAGAAAGTATAAGTTCTTCTTCTGATGAAATTTTAGCTAAAGCACAAGAAAGTGTTAGTGCTGTTGAAGAGCTAAAAAGTGCTATGGAACAAATCGCTGCCGCATCTGAACAAAATGCAGGAGCATCTGAACAGAGTTTGAGTGTTGTAACTGCTTTGAATAATTCAATACAAAAAACTATGAGAGATATGAATGAATCTGTAAATGTCGCAAATACAACGAAACTTGGTATTGAAGAAACAGGTGACAAAGTAATTGAAGCCGCAAGCAGAATGAAAGAAGCTACTAAAACTGTACAAATCGTACAAGAAAAAAGTACAGATATGAAAGAAGCTAGTGATAATATTGGTCAAGCAGTTGGGCTTATTGCAAAGATTTCAGATCAAACAAACCTTTTAGCATTGAATGCCGCTATTGAAGCCGCAAAAGCTAAAGAGCAAGGGAAAGGTTTTGCTGTAGTTGCTTCTGAAACTAGAGAATTAGCGGCTGTTTCTACAAAGTATGCGGATGTAATCAGGGAGGTTGTAACAAATATTCAAGAATCAATTGAACATGTTGAAATCAATATTCAAATAGTAGCAAAACTAATTACTGATTCTGCAAACTTGAGTGAAACAATAATGAGTAATATAAAAGGTTTGATGGTAAGTATTCAAACTGCGATTGATATTACACTTGAAAGTGTAAAAAAGTTTAGCCTTTTAGCTTCTAAAGCTGAAGAGTTTAACAAAGGTAGTGAGTCGATTGCAAGTGCGGCTGAAGAGAGTGCAAGTGCAGTAGCTCAAATAACCAATTCAATAGATATGCAAGTAAATGCTTTACATGAAACAGAAGAAGCCGCAAGTGGATTGAGTGAATTGTCAGAGGATTTAAAAAATTCAACTGATGCTTCAAAAGATGCTGAAGAGATATCAACTGCAGCAGAAGAGTTAATAAGTGTTGTTGAAGAGATACAAAAATCTATGCAACAAGTTGTAACTGCATTAGAACAAATCAATAGTGCGGCTCAAATAACAACAGATGAAGCAGTAACAAATCAAAATTTAGCAGAAGAGTCATTGTCTTTGCAAGAAGAGTTACTTGAAGATACATTAAATGTTATAGATAATTTAGATAAAAGTTATAGTTTTATTGAAGAGGTTTCAAGAGAGTTAGATGACACATATACATATATTTCAAAAAGTGTAAATGATGGAAAACTAACTACTAAAAAGATGTCAGAAGTTGATAAAGAAGCTAGAAAAATCAATAAAACATTAGTAAAAATTGTAAACTCAAATGCTCAAACAACAATGTTAGCAGTTAGTGGAAGTGTTGAAGCTGCTCGTGCAGGAGAAAGTGGAAAAGGGTTTGCTGTTGTAAGTGGAGATATTAGAAGTCTTGCTCAAGATGCAGGAAACAATATGGATAAAGTTCAAGATGTTATGGATAATCTTGATGAAGAGATAGAAAATATTGACTCAATTTGGAGCAATACTATGAATAATCAACAAAATGAACTTATCACATTAAGTATTTTAAAAGATGAAACAAAAA
>Ga0193956_1001075_pt1 | contig 11341 bp, 11 predicted proteins | sample BB_7_MG_FD_140358 | JGI IMG/M metagenome (GOLD analysis project Ga0193956, IMG submission 140358) | Microbial mat bacterial communities from the Broadkill River, Lewes, Delaware, United States - BB_7_MG | ecosystem: Environmental > Aquatic > Freshwater > River > Microbial mats | place: USA...
ATCGTAAGAGATGGAAGAATTTTGAGTACGGGCTACAATGGTACTCCCTCTGGTTTTACAAACTGTTGTGACCACTGGGAAGGGAAATATACGAATGAGCATCATGAGTGGAGTAAGACTTATGAAATACATGCAGAAATGAATGCAATAATTTGGGCAGCTCGTGAGGGAATAAAGATAAAAGATGCAACTATTTATGTGACGCTTGAGCCTTGTAGTGATTGTAGTAAAAATATAATTGCGAGTGGTATAAAAAGAATAGTTTATGATAAATCTTATGAGCACACAAACTCGAGCGTTGTAACAAATTTTATCGAGGTAAATGGCGTTGTTATCGAACAGATAAAAGCTGCAAACTAAGAGTCAGTTTGTTTTAAGTAGGTTTATATGAGTAAAATAGTATAATTATAGAAATCTACGGACCTAAATAAGTCCAATATATCTAAGGAAAACAGATGACAAATAGAGAAATTAAAGACTTAATGCGATTTTTTGATGCTAGTGATATTACTAAAGTAAAAATTAAAAATGGTGAATTTTCAATAGACTTACAAAAGGGCTTTGAAGGTGGTACTGTTGTTGCTGCACCTGCACCTGTTGCTGCAGCACCTGTTGCAAATGACATTTCAGCAATTCCTGTAAGCAAGGAAAAAAGTGGAGACAGTATAAAATCACCAATGGTAGGAACTTTTTATATGGCTCCAGCACCTGGAGCTGAAGCATTTGTAAAGGTGGGAACTGTTGTGAAAAAAGGTCAAGCAGTTGCGATAATAGAAGCCATGAAAATCATGAATGAAATTGAAGCTGAGTTTGATTGCAGAATAGTGGAAATTCTTATCAATGATGGTCAGCCTGTTGAATTTGATATGCCATTATTTATGGTTGAGAAAGTTTAATTATGGTTATCGAAAAAATACTTGTTGCAAATAGAGGAGAGATAGCTCTTCGCGCAATAAGAACTATAAAAGAGATGGGTAAAAAAGCTATTGCTGTTTACTCAAAAGCTGACAAAGATGCTCTTTATTTGAAGTATGCTGATGCAAGTATCTGTATTGGTGAGGCTGCTTCAACTGGTAGTTATCTTAATATTCCTGCGATTATTAGTGCTGCAGAGATTAGTGGTTGCGATGCAATTTTTCCTGGATATGGTTTTTTAAGTGAGAATCAAAGTTTTGTAGAGATTTGTGGCCATCATGAAATCAAATTTATAGGTCCAAGCGTAGATGCTATGATTTTGATGAGTGATAAATCTAAAGCAAAAGAAGTTATGAAAAAAGCTGGAGTTCCTGTTATTGAGGGAAGTGATGGAGCTTTAAAAGATGTAGCCCAAGCAAAAGAGTTAGCTAGAAAAATTGGATATCCTGTCATTGTTAAAGCGAGTGCTGGTGGTGGTGGTCGTGGTATGCGTGTTGTTGAAAGAGAAGAAGATATGGAAGTAGCTTATCTCTCAGCTGAAAATGAATCTGCAACTGCATTTGGTGATGGAACACTTTATTTAGAAAAATTTATCAAAGATCCTCGACATATAGAAGTACAAGTTATCGGTGATGCTCATGGTGGAGCTATTCATATTGGTGAGAGAGATTGTTCACTTCAAAGAAGACATCAAAAACTTATAGAGGAGTCCCCTGCAATTGCACTTGATGAGCCAACAAGAAAAAAGCTTCATGAAGTAGCTGTAAAAGCAACAAAATATTTAAAATATGAAAATGCGGGTACATTTGAATTTTTACTGGATGCAGATAAAAATTTCTATTTTATGGAGATGAATACGAGACTTCAAGTAGAGCATTGTGTAAGTGAAATGGTAAGTGGCATTGATATCATTGAACTTATGATTAGAGTAGCTGAGGGTGAAAAAGTTCCTTCACAAGAGAGTATTAAACTCAGTGGGCACTCAATAGAGTGCAGAATCACTGCAGAAGATCCTGTAAAATTTATCCCAAGTCCTGGAAAAGTTACAAAGTATGTTGTTCCTGGTGGTCGAAATGTTCGTATGGATTCACATTTGTACCAAGGGTATACTGTTCCTCCAACTTATGACTCCATGATAGGCAAGCTAATTGTTTGGGCAGAGAATAGAGAAAAAGCTATTGCAAAGATGAAAAATTCTTTGAGTGAACTTCAAATAGAAGGTATAAAAACAGTAACAGATTTTCATCTTAAAATGATGGATAATAAAGATTTTATAGAAAATAATTTCGATACTAATTATTTATCGCATTATTAAGAAGTAAAACATTAAATAGTCTAAAAGAGGTAATTGATGCAGATAAATGCAAGTTCATCAAATAATATAAATTTTATAGAACAAAAAAAGTCAAATACCTCTTCTGTAGACTTAAAAAAGAGTACTGTTCTTGAAGAAGGAGATAGCTTTGTTAGTAAAGCTTCTATGTCAACTACTTTACTTGAATTAAATAACTCATTAAGTACACTCCAAATGGCTAGTAATTCACTGCAAAAACTTAAAAGTAATGGTGAAGAGTTGCAAAAACTTACTCAAAGGTACACTCTCTTTCAATCTCAAGAGTTAGAATTAAATGAAAAATTTGAAGAAATTACTATAGAAATGTTAGATATAGTAGATAATACTATGATTAAAAATAAGCAGCTTTTTTACACGACTCATTCATTTAAGATTGGAAGTCAAGAGTTAGAGATGAGTTTGAAAAATGATTTTGGCATTGAAGATTTAAATCTTTTTAACGACGAGGAGCTAAAAAGTTTTGAAATTAATCTCTCTTCTGTAGAAAAAGAGATAGACGGGATAAAAAAGCAGATAGAACTTGCCAACTTTAATACAATGGCATCTTTAGATAAAAATAGTCCATTGCTTGATGTAAAAAGAAATATGGACCATGAGGAAATTACTGTAAGTGTTGAAGATATGAAGAGAGCTCACAATATAAACTCTCTTAAAGATAAAGTATCTTTTTTACTCAGTGATTAAGAAGGGGATCTAACAACATCAATTGATGCTGAAGATTTTACTTTCTCAAAATAATCTGTTAATATGCTTTCTTCTTTTTGTTTACTTAAAACTTGGTAGATTGATTGTTTGACACTTTCAAACGGAATCGTTTCAAAGTTATTTTTCTCTTTTAAGTAAAACATTGTAGGATTATTATTTATGTTAATAATTTTACTAAATTCTCCATTTTTTGTACTGTTTAGTAATGCTTTTAGTTGGTCATTTAAAGTATTTGCTTGTAACACTTGACTTGTTACTTGTACACCTTGAGGTTGAATCATCGGGTTTTTCATAATTGCTACAAGAGCGTTTCCATCAGTTGCTGAATAGGCTGTTACATCAAAACTATTTGCCACTTTAAATTGGTCTGGGTTTGAGGTATAAAAATCATGTAATTCTTTTTCTTCTATAGTAACTTGCTTATCTGCAAAAATATTTCGGTAAAGTTTATCTTTTTTGATTTTGCTTTTAATTTCATCTTTGTATTCATCAATTTGAATATTTTTTGATTTGAGCATATTTAAAAATTCGAATTGACTCATACCATTATTGTTTGCTAATTTTTCGATATATTGATCAACTTCAAAAATATCAGCATCAATGCGAAGTCTTTTCATTTCAGATTGTTCTAGTTTTTCTCTTACTAGTAAATTTAAAGATTCATTTCTTGAAATTTTATATTTTTCTGAGTATTTGTACACTTCATAAAGTGTAATAGGCTCATCATTTATGATTACTGATACACCTGTTATGATGCCAGAAATTCCTAAAGTAGCACAAATAGATGCGCTTACTAAAATACGAGGGATAATCTTCACTAATAATCCTTTGTTAAGTAAAAAATTTATATAATGCATATAGCTTAACTTTTAATGATAACATTATTTACAGAAATTTAAATTTAAATTTTTAGTATCTTTTCATTAATCGTCAAATATTTTTATAGAAGTAACAATTTGATACATAACTTCTACATAACTTAAGGATTATATATTTATGGTAGTAACAAGATTTGCACCTTCTCCAACAGGATATTTGCATATTGGAGGACTAAGAACGGCTCTTTATAGTTATCTTTGGGCAAAAAAAAACAGTGGAAAATTCCTTTTACGCATTGAAGATACAGATTTAAAAAGAAACTCTCAAGAAGCGGCACTTGCAATTGAAGAAGCATTTGAGTGGACAAACCTGAGTCATGATGGAGAGATAGTTTACCAATCAAATAGATTTGATTTATATAAAAAATATATACAGCAACTTTTAGATGAAGATAAAGCTTACTATTGTTATATGAGTCCGCAAGAGAGAGATGCCCTTTATGACAAGCAAAAAGCAAATAAAGAGCGAACAAAATATGATGGTAGGTATAGAGATTTTAAGGGAACACCTCCAAAAGACGTGGAGCCTGTAGTTCGTATAAAATCGCCACTTGAAGGTGAAATAAGTTTTGATGACGGAATCAAAGGTCAAGTTACTTTTAATGTGAAAGATATTTTAGATGATTTTGTGATTGCAAGAGCTGACGGCACTCCACTTTATAACTTTGTAGTAGCGATAGATGATGCTTTGATGAATGTTTCTGAAGTTATAAGAGGAGATGATCATCTCTCCAACACTCCAAAACAAATAGTAGTTTATAAGGCACTTGGATTTGATGTTCCAAAGTTTTATCATGTTCCTATGATACTTAATCCTAGCGGTAAAAAACTCTCAAAAAGAGATGGTGCTATGGATGTTATGGATTATAAAAAAGCTGGAATTTTACCTGAAGCACTTTTAAACTTTTTGATTCGTTTAGGTTGGAGTCATGGTGATCAAGAGATTTTTACTATGGAAGAGATGTTAGAGCTTTTTGATCCAAATAATATAAACAAATCAGCTTCAGCATATAATGCTGAAAAACTTTCATGGATTAATGCTCAATATATAAAATCTTTACATGTAAATAGACTAGTAGAGGTGTTAAAAGAGTATGATTTAGATTTGAGTCACTATGAAAAAAGAGATGAGCTTATAGATTTATTAAGAGATAGAGTAAAAGATATTAATGAATTAAAATCTATGGTTAATTCTATTATAATAAAACCAAATGAATATGACGACATAGCTGTTGAAAAATTTTTAAAAGGTGATGCACTAGAAATTTTAGGAGCATTTAATGAGGAGCTTAAGGCTAAAGGAGAAATTACTTTAGCAGATGAGTTTAAAGAAGTAGCAAATAACTTTTTGGAGAGTAGAGGTTTGAAGTTAAAACATTTAGCCCAACCTATAAGAATTGCTATAGTTGGTAGTGCGGTTAGTCCTTCAGTGTTTGATGTTTTGAGCATTGTAGGCTATAAAGAAGTTGTTCAAAGAATTGACAATTTAGTAGATCAAAAATTAGGAGTGTAATGTGCCACAGAGTATTAAAGTAACAAAAGAAGAGTCATTAGAGTACCATATTAATGGTAAAATAGGTATAGAAGTCACAAAACCTTGTGATACAGCAAGAGATTTATCTATGGCTTATACGCCAGGTGTTGCATATCCTTGTAGAGATATTTCTGATGATCCGGAGTTAGCATATAAATACACAAATAAAGGTAACTTAGTAGCTGTTATTACTGATAGCACAGCTGTTCTTGGTCTTGGTGATATTGGAGCAGTTGCAGGAAAACCAGTTATGGAAGGAAAATCTGTACTTTTTAAAGCATTTGCGGGCGTAGATGCTTTTGATATTGAGTTAGATGAAAAAGATCCTGAAAAAATTATAGAAATTTGTAAAGCTATGGCACCAACTTTTGGTGGAATTAACCTTGAAGATATTAAAGCACCAAAGTGTTTTGAAATAGAAGAAAAACTTCAAGCTTTAGTAGATATTCCTGTTATGCATGATGATCAACACGGAACTGCTATGATTACAAGTGCTGCTATTATTAATGCACTTGAAATTAGTGGGAAAGATGTACATACAATGAAAATTGTTGTTTCAGGTGCTGGTGCAGCTGGAATTGCTTGTGCTAAAATGTATAGACTTCTGGGTGTTGAGCATATTGTTATGCTTGATTCAAAAGGTGTTATTCACTCTGGAAGAGATGATTTAAATAAATATAAAGCTGCATTTGCAATTGACACAGAAGATAGAACTTTAGCTGATGCTATGAAGGGTGCTGATATGTTCTTAGGGCTTTCTGCTCCAAATATTGTAAGTAAAGAAATGATAGCTTCTATGAATCCAGAGCCAATTATATTTGCTCTTTCAAACCCAGTTCCAGAAGTACTTCCTGAGCTTGTAAAAGAGGTAAGAGATGATGTTATGATGGGAACAGGAAGAAGTGATTATCCTAATCAAGTAAATAATGTTTTAGGTTTTCCATTTATCTTTAGAGGTGCTTTGGATGTTAGAGCAACTAAAGTCACTGAAGGTATGAAAATGGCTGCTGCACGTGCGCTTGCTGCGCTTGCTAAAAAAGATGTTCCTGCTTATGTAAAAGAAGCTTATGGTGGAGCAGATTTGAAGTTTGGATATGATTATATAATTCCAAAACCATTTGATAGAAGAGTACTTCCTGAAGTAAGTACGGCAGTTGCTAGAGCAGCAATTGAAGATGGTGTAGCTAGAGTAAGCGATAGTTTTGATATAGATGCATATTACTCAAAATTAGTATACCAAATCGAAGCAGAAAAAAAATAATTTAAAATAGGTGGGTTTTGCCCACCTATTTATTTCTAAATCTTCTCTCTTATCTCTAATTAACAACAATTTTTATATACTTATCAAAATAAAAGAAGGAGAATATCTTATGAATTTAATGGTATTTGGAGCACCTGGTGCCGGCAAAGGTACTCAGGCTAAATTTTTGATAGAAAAATATGGAATTCCTCAAATCTCAACAGGAGATATTTTAAGAGCAGCAATAGTTGATAAAACAGATATGGGAATGGAAGCAAAAAAGTTTATGGATGAGGGAAAACTTGTTCCTGATTCAACAATAATTGGGATTATAAAAGATAGATTAGCTGAAGATGATTGTAAATCAGGTTTTATTTTAGATGGATTTCCACGAACACTTCCACAGGCTGAAGCATTAAATGATTTGATGAATGACATGGGTATTTCTTTAGATAAAGTTATATCATTAAATGTTCCTGATGAGCTTATTGTTGGAAGAATAGCTGGTCGTCGTGTATGTAGAGGATGTGGTGCATCTTTTCATGTAACCTTCAATCCTAGTAAAAAAGAAGATGTTTGTGATTATTGTGGAGGAGAGCTTATAATAAGAAAGGATGATAATCCAGATACAGTTAAAAGTAGATTAGAAGCTTATCATGCACAAACAGCACCACTTATCTCATATTATACTGATATGGGTGTGATGTTAGAACTTGATGGTACAAAAGAAGTAAACGAAGTAACAAATGATATGTTAAAGGCGCTAAATTAATGAAAAATATAAATATAATTAATCACCCACTGATTGAGCATAAGCTTACAATTTTAAGAGATGAGAAGACTGATCCTTTTCATTTTAGACTTTTAGTCGATGAAATTTCATATTTGATGCTTTTTGAAGCAACAAGAGATTTACCCTTGAAAGATACAACGGTTAAGACGCCTGTAGCAACTACAACTGCTAAAAAACTAGATACAAAATTAATGATTTGTCCAATTCTAAGGGCAGCTCTTGGTATGCTTGATGGTATTTTTAAACTTATTCCAGATGCAAGTGTTGGTTTTTTAGGATTCCAAAGAAATGAAGAAACGCTAGAGCCAGAATTTTACTATGCAAAACTTCCTGCAGACCACACTGAGAGAACAGCGATCATAATCGATCCTATGTTTGCAACAGGTGGAACAGCTATTGATGCTGTTAATTTTCTAAAAGAAAAAGGTGTAAAAGACATAAGATTTTTAGCTATCGTAGCAGCACCTGAGGGAATAGAAAAATTCTCACAAGCGCATCCTGATGTACCAGTCTATATAGCAGCAGTAGATGAAAAATTAAATGAAAATGGATATATAGTTCCTGGTCTTGGAGATGCAGGAGATAGAGTTTTTAATACTTAGTTAACAAGAGAAGAGAGCTTTACATGTAAAGCTCTCTTTGTTAATCTTATACAGCACCCTGATCTATCATAGAATCAGCTACTTTTCTAAATCCAGCGATATTTGCACCCATCATAATATTACCTTCATCTTCAAATTCTTTTGAAGTTTCGTAAGATAGATCAAAAATATTTTTCATAATACTTCTTAGTTTACTATCAACTTCTGCAAATGACCATTTTTGCATACTTGCATTTTGACTCATTTCTAATTGAGAAGTTGCAACACCGCCAGCATTGGCTGCTTTTGCAGGACCATATGCAATACCATTTTCTAGCATATAGTGAATTGCTTCAGGAGTTGAAGGCATGTTTGCTCCTTCACATACTAGTTGACAGCCATTTTTATGAAGATTTTTTATATCTTCTAAATTTAGTTCATTTTGTGTTGCACTTGGAAATGCAATATCACAAGGAACAGCCCAAACACCATTAGTCCCCTCAGGATAATTATGAACAGGAAGATAAGTTGCATTTTTATGGAGTTTAGCATACTCTTCTAAAGATGCTCTATTGACTTCTTTTATAAGTTTTAAGCTATCCAAATCGATTCCATTTTTATCATAAATCATACCTCTTGAATCACTACATGTAACAGGTTTTGCTCCCATATCATAAAGTTTTTGAATAGTATAAATTGCAACATTACCGCTTCCTGATACGGTAGCAATTTTTCCTTCTAAATCATCACCTTTTTTGTTTAAGATGTTTCCAGCAAAATATACTGAACCAAAACCTGTTGCTTCTGTTCTTGTTAAACTTCCACCCCAGTTAAGTCCTTTTCCAGTTAGGATTCCTTCAAAGTTTCCAGTAAGTCTTTTATACTCTCCAAACATATAACCAATTTCACGACCACCAACACCAATATCACCAGCAGGTACATCTCTTGTTTCACCAATATGCTTTGAAAGTTCAATCATAAAAGATTGACAAAACCTCATGATTTCTCCATCACTTTTTCCCTTAGGGTCAAAGTTAGATCCACCTTTAGCACCACCAATTGCAAGACCAGTTAATGAGTTTTTAAATATTTGCTCAAATCCAAGAAATTTAATAATACCAAGGTTTACACTTGGATGAAAACGAAGTCCACCTTTGTATGGTCCAATTGCTGAGTTAAATTGTACACGATAGCCTATGTTTGTTTGGATTTTGCCCGCATCATCCATCCAAACTACACGAAATAAGATTTGTCTCTCAGGGATAACAATTCTCTCTAATATATTTTGATTATCGTATTTTGGTTCTGCTTTTAAAAGTGGTTCAAGTGTGCTAAGTACTTCTTCTACAGCTTGGTAAAACTCTGTTTGACCAGGAGTACTTTGCATAGTTGTTTTCATGACTTTGTCAATATACTTTTGAACTGACATCTAACTTCCTTTAACTTTACACCTGTGTGTAATTTAGTGATTTTTTTTCCCGAGAAGTTTACTTTTTTGAAAAAAAAGTTTTAGCCCTCTCATCTCTTTCCCCCCGATTTTGTAGCTAATGAGTGAAAGATACTTCAAAATTTCTTTTGGAGGTATATTTCGTTCATTAGCATACTTTTTTAGTATGTATTGCGGTATTTTAATATTTTTGTTTTTAAAGTTATCTGAGAGTTTTTTATAAGTCTTAAAATGTTTATTTACACTAAGTCTCGCAAATACAAATGGCAAATTATAGTTACAATTCCACTCGTTTGCTAGGTCAATGTAGTCATCTGGGTTATCAAGATAAAGCTTAAGAGCAGCATCACCAATATATACTTCACCTTCTTTTTTTAGGACTTTTGCTAAGACATTTGAAGTTGCTGAGTGCGGATCACTAGAAGTTGCTGTATTTTTTTTGACTATGACACTTTTGACATTTTTCTTTGCTACAATACCTAAGGGAAGTGTCTTTATAGATTTTCTATTTGACTCAATACTGGAGATAAAAGCTGCATCTACTGTTCTTTTTCGAAACTTTTTATTAATACTTGAAGGATATGATTTTTTATATTCACAAGATTGTTTTAGTGCGTTTGACAGAGATGACCTCTTCAGGAAGATATGAAAAGGGAGTAGGTTTATATAATCAATTTTACCGAAAATCATTTGTATACTTTATTTTGAAATTATCAGATTATATCACTAAGATACTTAAACTTATTTTGGTATAATCGTTACATTAAAAAAGTAATAAGAGTAAAAAGGAAAGTAAAAGTGCAACAGTTTGGAAGTGATAACTACTCAGGTATTTGTCCAGAAGTTTTACATGCTCTGATTGAGTCAAACTCAGGTTCCGCTCCAGCGTATGGCGATGATGAGTATACAGAAAAAATCTCACAAAAAATTAGAGAAATTTTTGAGTGTGAATGCGAAGTGTTTTTTGTGTTTAATGGTACTGCTGCAAATTCTCTCTCTTTAGCATCTTTATGTCAATCCTATCATAGTGTGATTTGTCATGAAGTGGCTCATATAGAAACAGATGAATGTGGTGCGCCAGAATTTGCATCAAATGGTTCTAAATTGCTTCTTGCGAGTGGAGAAAATGGAAAGTTAAATCCAACAAATATAGAAGAGTTAGCAACAAAAAGAACAGATATACATTATCCAAAACCAAAAGTGATAAGTATAACGCAATCAAATGAAGTTGGTGTTACTTACTCTATAAAAGAGATAAAAGCTATTAAAAAAGTAGCAGATAAGTTTAATCTCAAAATTCATATGGATGGTGCAAGATTGGCAAATGCACTTGTAAGCTTAGGATGTACTCCTGCTGAGATGACATGGAAAGCTGGAGTTGATGTTCTTAGTTTTGGTGGAACTAAAAATGGTATGGCTTTTGGCGAAGCCGTTGTGTTTTTTAACACAAAGCTTGCTGAGGATTTTGAGTATAGAGTAAAACAAGCAGGACAACTAGCATCAAAGATGAGATTTATTTCAGCTCAGTGGCTAGGGCTTTTAGACAATGGAGTTTGGTTAAAAAATGCTAAAAATGCAAATGAGATGGCGACACACTTTGCAGAATCATTAGAGAACATAGATGGAGTTCATTTGATGTTCCCTGTTGATGCAAATGAAGTGTTTATAAAATTAAGTCCAGAGATAGAAGTAGAACTTAAAAGAAGAGGATGGATTTTTCATGCCTTTATTGGTGGCTCAAATAGATTTGTTTTTTCTTGGGATTCAAATAAAGAGAGAGTGGATGAACTCATAAATGATATAAAGGAGTTAGCAAATGGCTAAAGTAGAATTTTTAGGTCCTCTAAATAGAGAGACAATAGAAGTAGAATTAAAAAGTTTAAATGATTTAAAA
>Ga0193956_1001078_pt1 | contig 11328 bp, 7 predicted proteins | sample BB_7_MG_FD_140358 | JGI IMG/M metagenome (GOLD analysis project Ga0193956, IMG submission 140358) | Microbial mat bacterial communities from the Broadkill River, Lewes, Delaware, United States - BB_7_MG | ecosystem: Environmental > Aquatic > Freshwater > River > Microbial mats | place: USA...
ATTAGCAAACTGATAACATCGCAAAATTGAAGAAATATAGAGTAACTATGTTTAATCAATTTTCCTTGTTCTAAGCTCGCTAATGAAGCTCTGAGTTGGGAAGAAATTTAATCAAATTGGTATAGATAGAAAAAAATTCAAAATCAAAAAACCACATTAGCAACAAACTAATGTGGTTTTTTATCATTCAAGTAAAGAAATTAAAACAATAACAACGCTATTAATTAATCACTATTACCGTTTTCAACACGGCTCTTTAGTTTTTGACCTGGTCTAAAAGTTACCACTTTACGAGCAGAGATAGGAATATCTTCGCCCGTTTTAGGATTACGACCCGGACGTTCGCTTTTCTGACGTAAATCGAAATTACCAAAACCAGAAAGTTTTACTTGTTCGCCACTTTCAAGGGTTTCACGAATATCTTCAAAAAAGATTTCAACCATTTCTTTTGCGTCGCGTTTGCTAAGACCGACTTTTTCAAATAAATGTTCTGCTACTTCTGCTTTAGTAAGCGCCATTGCTTAGTCCCTCAGTGATGCATTCAACTCTGTTTTTAAGGAATCAACGACTCGATCAATAACATCGGTGATGTCTTTTTCTTCAAGCGTTTTGTTCGTGTCTTGTAATACTAAGGCGATGGCAAGACTCTTAAAGCCGTCTTCAACACCTTGACCTTGGTATACATCAAACAAGTTTAGATCAATTAAATAATTTCCGCCAACCTTTTCAATAAGTTGTAACACTTTTTTTGCATCAACATCCTCTTTTACCACAACAGCCAAGTCTCTTCTGTTCGCAGGAAAGCGAGATATATCGCAGGCTTCAGGTATTTTTTGATCAACAATTTCAGTTAACAATAGTTCAAAAATTAATGTTCTACCATTCAAACCTAATTTTCTTTCTAATTCAGGATGTAAGGCTCCCACATACCCCACTAATTGCCCATTTTTAGTAATTTTTGCCGTTTGGCCTGGGTGTAAGGCCGCCACTTGTGCTGCTGAAAATTCATAAGCACTGGCATTTGCTGTTAATGATAAAAGGGCTTCAACATCACCTTTCATATCATAAAAGTCTGTCGGTGCTTTTTCTATATCCCAATGTTCATTCGCTCTATTACCACTAATCACACCTGCGATCATATTTTGTTGGCGTACACCATTTTCGGCATTTTCATCAGGTACAAATCGTAAACCTGTTTCAAACAAACGCACTCTGCTTTGTTGGCGGTTTTGATTATAAACAACAGATTGTAATAACCCTGTCCATAAACTTAAACGCATCACTGACATTTCTGATGAAATAGGGTGAGGCAAAGTCATCACATCTTGGTTAGGGTGAATAAGTGATTGTATTTTTGGGTCAACAAAGCTATAAGTAATTGCTTCTTGGTAATCACGATTAACCAGTACGCGTTTGAGTTTAACTAAATCTATTTTCGCTTCTTTCTTGTTAACCATTTTTAAACTGGCTTTTGGCGCAATATTAGGAATATTGTTATATCCATATATACGCGCTACTTCTTCAATTAAGTCCACTTCAATTTTAATATCAAAGCGATAGGCAGGAACCACTACTTGCCAAACCTTATCAATGCCCTCATCTTCTTCACTTACCGTAAAACCAAGACGGGTCAAAATTTCGATTACTTGCGTATCTTTAATATGATGACCAATACGGCTGTCTAGTTTTTCACGTCGTAAAGTAACATTTTTAGGTTGAGGTATATTTTCTTCTGATTTAGCTTCAACAATCGGTCCAGCTTGTCCACCCACAATATCTAATAGCAATTGCGTTGCTCGTTCCATTGCTTGTTGCTGTAATGTAGGATCAATGCCTCGCTCATAACGATGTGAAGCATCGGTATGTAAACCGTACTGACGCGCTTTACCCAATATAGCTAGTGGAGCGAAAAAGGCACTTTCTAAGAAAATATCGGTTGATTGAATGGTTACACCTGAATCAAGCCCGCCAAAGATACCCGCAATAGCCAACGCTTTGCCTTGTCCATTAGCAGGTGCATCAGCAATCACTAACGTTTTCTCGTTAAGCGTTACTTCATTTTCATCTAATAATGTTAACTTTTCATCTTTATTAGCAAAACGTACGTTAATTCCGCCGTCAATTTTGGCTAAATCAAAGGCGTGCATTGGATGGCCAAGCTCTAATAACACATAGTTAGTTATATCAACAACAGGATCAATAGATCGTGTGCCACAGCGACGTAATTTTTCAACCATCCATAAAGGCGTTTGCGCTTCAGGGTTGATACCTTTAATAACTCGACCTAAATAACGGGGACAAGCTTCGCCCGCTTCAATATTGATTTCACGTATATCATCAATAGTTGGGGCAACAGGATTAACTTCTATTTCAGTTACTGACTGAGAGTTAAGCACTCCTACTTCACGAGCTAAACCTTTTATACCTAAACAGTCGCCTCGGTTAGCCGTTAAGTCAACATCAATGGTGACATCATCTAAGTCTAAATATTCACGTAAATCTATTCCAATGGGAGCATCAAGTGCTAATTCCATAATGCCGTCTGAACTATCACTTAAGCCTATTTCAGATTCACTACATAACATACCATTAGAAACAACACCGCGTAATTTGGCTTTTTTAATTTTAAAATCACCCGGTAGTACAGCACCAACCGTAGCAACCGCTACTTTTAAACCTAAACGACAGTTTTTTGCACCACAAACAATATCAACCAACTCACCTTTTTCAACATGGGCTGAACTGTAATTACCAAGGCTAATTTTTGTTACTTGTAATTTATCCGCATCTGGATGTGGGCCACATTCAACAACTTCACCAATAATCACATTGGTAAATTCACCAGCAACTGGGTCAACACCGTCTACTTCCAGACCTGCCATTGTAATTTGATGAGCTAATTCATCTGATGAAAGTGTAGGATTTACCCACTCACGTAACCAAGATTCACTAAATTTCATTTGGGTTTCCTACTTGAACTGTTTTAAGAAGCGAAGATCGTTTTCAAAGAATGCGCGTAAATCATTTACGCCATAGCGGAGCATTGTTAAGCGCTCTACCCCCATACCAAAAGCAAAGCCAGTATAGATTTCTGGGTCTATACCAACACCTTTAAGCACATTAGGGTGAACCATACCGCAACCTAGTACTTCTAACCACTTTCCATTTTTACCCATAATATCCACTTCAGCCGAAGGTTCAGTGAACGGGAAATACGATGGGCGGAAACGTATTTCAACTTCTTCTTCAAAAAAGTGATGCAAAAAGTCGTGCAATATCCCTTTAAGGTGAGTAAAGCTCACGTCTTTATCAACCATTAACCCTTCTACTTGATGAAACATAGGCGTATGTGTTTGATCATAATCGTTACGGTATACCTTACCTGGAGAGATAATACGCAATGGTGGTTTTTCAACTTCCATCGTACGAATTTGTACACCTGAAGTTTGTGTGCGTAATACTAATTTAGGATTAAAGTAAAAAGTATCATGATCTTGACGAGCAGGATGATGCTCAGGAATATTTAAGGCATCAAAATTATGATAGTCATCTTCAACTTCTGGACCTGCTTTGACTGCAAAGCCTAAATCACCAAAAAAGCTTTCTATACGTTCAATAGTTCGAGATACAGGGTGCAAACCACCGAGTTCTGTACCGCGCCCAGGTAAAGTTACATCAATAGATTCTGCTGCAAGCTTTTGTGCAATTTCTTCCGCACGTAGCAATTCGCCTCGTTCTGTTAATAATTTTTGTACACTTTGTTTGGCAATATTAATTATTTGCCCCATTTTAGGCTTTTCTTCTTTGGATAATTTACCTAAGCCTTTCATTTGCTCTGTAAATAAGCCTTTTTTACCTAAAAAATTAACCCGTACTTGATCAAGTGCATTAGGATCGCTCGCTTCACTGATAGCGTTTTGGGCTTGAACGACAATGTCATCTATGGTGGTGGTGTCTAAACTCATGATTTCCTCTAAAACGGAACTAAAAACAGCCTTTATTTGTACAAAGGCAAATACAAGGCAAAATTGCCGTTCAATAAATAGACTTAAAAAATGGAGGTAATTTTACATGAAAATTAAGATTTATGTAGGGTAAATAATGATTTTATAACAAAAAATCATTATTTGGCTGTGAATTTACTTTTGTGATGAATTACGTATTATTTTTTTGATCATTTTCTGGTTTTTTATCTTCAGACTCATTATCAGTTTCACGCTTTACCAACAAAAAAGTTAAATACATTTTTGTTGGTAAAGAAAAAATCAAGCCAAAGGCGATACAAACCGCACTAATAATAATACCTGTAACCCCTAGCGAATGCATATAGTCACTAAAATTATGAAGGTATATGCCAAGCACGAGTAAGCATAAACCGATTCCGATTGATATTTTCAATAATAATATTAAACGATGCTCTGACATTTCGCCTCTTTGGGTTAAATTGAAAAACTAACGGTTAACTAAACAATTTTGAAATTTGATACTAATGCTTGCATTTGTACTGACAATTTAGCAAGTTCACGCCCTGATTTTGATGACTCCGCCACAGCCTCAACATTTTCTTGCGTTTTATCATGAATATTAATAACGTTAACATTAATTTCTTCAGCAACTACGCCTTGTTGTTCTGATGCTGTTGCTATTTGGCTGCTCATACCATTTATATTAGTAATAGCTTCAGAAATCGTAATAAGAATTTCATTCGATAACCTTGCCTGAACAACCACTTCATCTACCTGTTCTTGACTTTGAACAATAGAAGCCACTGCTACTTTAGCACTTTTTTGGACTTTATCAATAATAGAACTAATCTCACCTGTAGACTCTTGTGTTCGTGCAGCTAAAGCTCGAACCTCATCAGCTACAACTGAAAAACCTCGTCCCTGTTCCCCTGCTCTTGCCGCTTCAATTGCTGCATTTAACGCTAATAAATTTGTTTGATCTGCTATTGAATTAATGACTTCAAGTACATTGGCTATTTCACGGCTATTTTCTTCTAACTCGCTCACTGTACTGCTCGTATCTACTATTTTTTCAGCTAGCTCATTGATAGTAAAAATTGTTTTATTCATAATATCCGTGCCTGTATTTACATGTTCATGAGCATTGTCTGAGGCATTAGAGGTATTAGTTATACTTTGTGCAATATCTTTTGTTGTTGCTGTCATTTCATTAATAGCTGTGGCAATTAACTCTGTTTGTGCCGCTTGATTTTGAATAGAATCAGCTATTTGCGTTGAAATTATCGAAGTTTCTTCTGCTGTAACTGATATTTGGTTACTTGCACTTGACACTTCATGCAGTGAATCTTTAAAAGTTAAAAAAACACCGTTTAAAGCCTCAGACATTGTTGAAATCTCATCACGTCCTTCGTTGTCTAAACAGAGGGTTAAATCATTATTACGTTTTATTTCAAGCAAGCCTGATGAAATCAAGTTAAGAGGAATGATAATACTTCGCACAATAACAAAAGCTAAACTTGAGGCGACAATAATGCCAACAAAAAGTAATACCCAAGCAGTAGAGATAGCATTATTACTGTGTTGAAGTAGCACAGTTGCATCATTGTTTAACAACGCTTTTTGATCAATAGCCATTTCGTTTAAAATAATTGTTATTTCTTCTCCAATCGGCGCAGCTTTAGTGGCTAACCAGTAATTAGCTAAGTTCCAATCATTTTGTGATCTAGCATTTATCATTTTATTAGGTAATGGGGAAAAAACAGCCATTGCTTCTGAAAATATGTCAAACGCCACTTGTTGTTCACTGTTTAATAAATTTTGTTGTTTTGTTAACGCTAAAAACCTTCGTTGATTTTTATCCCATAATTGTTCAAACGCATCTCGATAATGAGCCTCCCCTGATAACAAGTAACCTCGAATATTCGCAAGTCCCAAACCAAGTGAGCCTCGCACATCGGCCATCATTCCTAACAATGCTTTTCTTTCGGCATCAGCAGCAAGGTTAAGTTCAATATCTATTAGCCTTGTTATTTCTTCAGACATAATAACGGCTTGAGGAACCGCTTGTTGATAAAGCATCTCAATTGATGGTGTGTTTTGTACTGTTTGCGCTATATCTTCAATATTTTTTTGCTCTTGTTCTAGTGTTAACAACAAGCCTTTCAACTTTTTCAAATGAGTTATATTTCTAGGGTTTGTCCAGTTCACAGATATTTCGTCTAATGCTGCCACTGCTGGGCTTATTTCTTTCTGCCAAGCTAAGCGCCTTTCTACTTTAAATTCTTCCTGCCCCAAAAGCATCCAGCCTCTTAATGCAGCAAGCGCATGATTAACACCACTTATTACACTCGCACTAGCTTGTGCCGTAGGAATTCGCAATTCCACAACATTATTAGCATTTTGCGTAATTGATGTAATCTGAAATATAGAACTAATAGATGACAACGCCAAGATAAGTACCAGTATTAAAAAACCGAGTGTCAATCTTGAGCTTATTTTTATTTTTCGAATCATTATTTACTATTCCTTTCACTTTGTTTTATTTTGTTTTGTAAAAGCTTTTTTGTTTAACCCCTAATAAAACTTAATTGCTATGCTCATTGAGTTCATTTCAAGCAACGCCACCAAAAACTTACTATTGCTAAAATTACGAAGGGCTGGCTAACCCTTCAAGTATTGCTAAATGCATGATTTCTATTGAGCTAGTAATGTTTAATTTTTTCTTAATAATTGATATGTTATTAGCAACGGTTTTTTCAGATAAAAAAAGTTTACTTGCGGACTGTTTTGCACTTAAACCTTTAGCGATACAACAAAATATATCTAACTCTCTGGCTGTTAATTTAGATAGGGACTTCTCTTGTGCTGTCGGGAGAGAAATATCAGCACTAATATAGGTTTTACCCTGTGATATAGCGGTAATGCCAGCTAATATAATCTCTGTATCGCTGTTTTTACTAATATAAGCTTTCACACCCATATCAATTAACCGCTTAGTTAGGTAAGGATTTTGATAAATACTAAAAACCATAATATTTATCTGTGGCCACTTAAGTAATAAACGACGTATTAATTCAATACCACCTATCTTAGGCATAGATAAATCTGTGATAATAATATCGGGCAAATTATGTTGACACTCACCTAGCAATTCTTCCCCATTTGTCGCCGTTTCCAATACCTGATAATCAGGCTGGGAGTTTAATAATAAAGTAAGTCCACTGCGCACAATGGCATGATCGTCTGCAATAAATATTTTTAATGGCACAAGGCTTCTTCCTGTAACAAAGGAGTAAGGGGAAGTATTATAAGAAGTTCAGTCCCTTGGTTCTGCCTGTCAATTAAGCAAAAAGTACCATAAAGTGCTTCTGTTCGTTCGCGCATATTGATTATGCCGACCCCATGATTTAATGCATCTGTTTGAACGAGTCCTTTGCCGTCATCTTGAATTTTTAACTGCAGTATATAACGATCGTCATCAAGCGTTGATACTATAAATTTTAATACAATTTTAATATTTTTTGCCTCGGCATGCTTACAAGCATTAGTAATACCTTCTTGTACAATTCTATAAATGCTTATTTGAGTTTCGTCACTTAAATCGCAAGGCAAACTTTCGGTTTCTAGATCAAAATGAATATGATTATTCAGGGTTCGCCAGTTTTGTACTAGCTCCTTTATAGCGTCAATTAATCCTAATTGGTCTAATGTTATTGGCCGTAAATTGTTAGTAATATCTCTTGTTGATTGAATTAATTGATTGGCTACTTGAACAATATTTTTAGCAGAAGCCTGCAACACTTTATGATTATCTTCTGTTTGTCTAAAAATAAAATCGGCTTGAAGTTTTATACCCGTAAGTAATTGACCTAATTCATCATGTAACTCTTTAGCTATATGCTTACGCTCTTCCTCTATTAATAAGAAGTTCCGACATAGTAATTGACGATTTTCAGTAAGAAGATTTTTATTACGGTACTCGGCGTCACAATTTTCTGTAATATCCTTTAGCATTTTCAAACAAACAGTTCGTCCATCACTCCAGTCAATAAGGTTTGTGGTGATTTGATAACAACGTTGTTTTGATTTATTAAAATAGTGCTCTTTAATAGTAGGGTTATTAGTAAGCTCATCTTTAGAGCAAGACACATTTTCTTGTTCAAAAAACGACCACACAGGCTCAACTTCATTTCTCTTTTGATATATTTGGTTTGCTTTCTTATTCATATATATCGGTATTTGATTTTTATACTCAAATACTGCAACAGCCGAAGTTAAGCTATTTAATACCGTTTTCAGTGTTAGCTCAGACTGGTGTATTTGCTGCTGAGCTTGTAATTTATTGGTAATGTCTACTACATGAGCAGCTAAACATTCTTTATTTTCAATTGTGATTGGAAACCCGAATATATCCGCAAAAAACACGGTTCCATCATGACGAATAAATAAAACTTTTTCAGTGACTGATATTTCACCACGCATCATTTTATTAAAAATACTCAAAAGGTCTTTTATATCCCTTTTACGATGAAAATCAGAAATATTAAGCTTAGGTAAGGTTTGTTGACTATACCCTATGAGCTCAGCAAAACTTTGGTTACCATAAAGAATTTTCTTTGTACACCCATCAATAACAGCCATTGCTGCTGAGTTTTTAGAAAACAAATCTTGGTATTCTTTAATTCGACTAATTGCGGTACGGTTAATATGTATAATCAACCAAATTCCAGAAACTGAAATAACAATAAAAAGACTAATCAAGGCAACTAACCAATAATTTCGCTCTTGTTCGCTCTTTTGTTTTAATTGGCTGACATTTGAAATAAGTTCAACTGAAATTTTATCCCCTAATAAATTTAATTTATCTATTTTATTCGTCATCACATTGAACCAATCAGAAACATTTATCTCCGTGTTATTATTGTTCAAAGCACGACTTTTTATTTCATGAATAGAGGCAATCGCTTGTTCACTATTTATCTTTTCAAAATCTTGTAGCAATTCATTACTTATATATTCAGAAAATTCATGAAAAAAAATGTTTTGCTCTAAATCTAACTTAACTAACTCACTATGTTCGTTATTTGAAAAATAGCCTCGTGTGAGAACAACACCAAACTGTACCCTTTCCATGGCAACACTTTCTTTTCCTCTAAGAAATAAAGTATAAGCAGAAAATGCTTGTGTAACTTTGCTGTCAACCGTTAATTGAACAATACTCGTCAGTACATCAAGCAACTGGTGGTTTAATTGGTTATAAAACTTAATAGCTGTTGAGTCATCTATTGCTAAGTTATCAACTTGAAGACGAATGTTATCAAGCTCAACAAAATACTGGTTAAAGCTGGCAACTCTGTTTTCAAATTTTATATTGGTAATAAAATTGATTTGTGTAAGTAATTGATGGACGACTTTATTACTTGCTTCTACTAATCGTCTTTGAGCAAGTAATTCGGTTTTAAACTGCGTGCCATCACTTGTAATGTAAACACCAGAGTATCCTCGCTCTTTTTGTAAATTATGTAATAAATGACTAATTTTTACTGTTAAATTGGTCAGTTCATCCATATTAGCTAACTGTAATGTACGCGTTGTTAATTTATCTATTTGAAAAGTAGCACTACTAATAAAAATTAGTAACGGAAAAACAAAGAGCAGTGACAACTTTATTTTATGATGAAATTTATGTGTAACATGACCTTTGTCAGTAATTGAAAAGGGCAAACGAGGTTGCAATTTATTTCTCTGCATAATGCCTCACTAATTCTTCAAAATATATTAATAATACGAGGAAATTAACTGTATTATCAGATATTAGTTTTGATAAGCGTATCCTCTTTCCTACCGATAGTGTTGATATAAATCAACGCCATCATGTTTTTATAATGAATTAGTTCTTTAGTAACTAGGCATTTTGATTTATATCAATGCCGCATGTTTTTATATTTAATTCCATTTGATAGCAACTAGCTGATTATTGGTGTCACCCTAGCATATTTTTATTATCAATCCATCGGGAGCATTTCCCGATATTCAGGAATATCCTGTTTTTTAACAGAATTATCTCTATAGTTAAAAAATATTTTTTTGCTGATTTATTTGGCTACTTGAATAATTTTTTCGCTAGAAACGAATATCTACTACAATTAAAAATGGATTAGAAATATGCAGGTACAACAAGATAACTTAAATAAGTTATATAAAATAAATAATAGAAACAATTTATTTAAAGATCTAACTAGCCATTTAAGTATTGAACGACAGATAGATTTAGATTTTTCATTATCTTTCTCAATATTAAAAATACATAAATACAGCGAAATTTTTAGCCAATTTGGTAATGCTGGTGCTGAATGCGTATCATCAACACTGATTGAACGTTTAATGACGATTTTAAGGGAAGGCGCCAGTATATATCGTTTAAATTTAGAAGAATTTGGCATTATTTTTAAACACCAAAGTATGAACGAAATTAATCAATTCTTTCAATTGCTAGTACAACCTATTCCTTACAGACATGACTTCATCGATATTCAATTATCTCTTGGCTTAGTTGACTTAACAACACAAATAAAAAAACATACCGAGGTATTACGACGGGCTGATATAGCGCTTAAATTGGCAAAATCTGAAGCACTTGATTGGCAATACTTTAGTCATCATCTAGATCATTTTACTCATACCGATAGAGATATGTTTATAGAGCTTGAAAAAGCAATGGACAGTAACTTATTGTATTTAGCTGGGCAGCCCATATTTGATCTTGACTCAGAACAAGTAAATATGGTCGAGATTTTATTACGTTGGCAACATGCTGAATATGGTGCAATAAACCCAACCAAAATAATTGAATTGGCAAGTAAAAACGGATGTCTATCTAAAGTAGCTCTTTATGTAACTAAACAGCTTATTACCTTTTTAAATGATAATGATGGCTTGTATGATAATATCAGTTTTGCTTTAAATTTTAACATGCCACAAATTATTAATGTGACACTTATTAAAGCATTGCTTAATAATTTTGATAAATATGGCATAGACAAGTCTCGATTTATTTTTGAAGCAACCGAAATTGATTCATGTCCAGTTCCTCTTGATAAAGTAGTTAACCACTTTAAATGGATAAAACAACAAGGAATAAAAATTGCTATTGACGATTTCGGCTCAGGCTATTCAACACTTGATTATATCAATAACCTAGATGTTGATATAATCAAAATTGACCGCAGCTTAGTTTGTGATATTGAAACAAACACGCGTAAGTTAGATACTTTAACGGCTTTACTTCACCTATGCCATAAATTAGGTGTAATGATTGTTATTGAAGGTATTGAGCATATATCTCAACATAACTTAATCAAAG
>Ga0193956_1001080_pt1 | contig 11310 bp, 8 predicted proteins | sample BB_7_MG_FD_140358 | JGI IMG/M metagenome (GOLD analysis project Ga0193956, IMG submission 140358) | Microbial mat bacterial communities from the Broadkill River, Lewes, Delaware, United States - BB_7_MG | ecosystem: Environmental > Aquatic > Freshwater > River > Microbial mats | place: USA...
TGATCAGATAGGACAGTGGGTCTATCCCGTTCATAGATTAGACAAGCCAACATCTGGAGTTTTGCTTTTTGCACTTGATAAAGAGAGTGCTAAAATTATATCCGCACAATTTAGAGAGCACACAATTAAAAAAGCATATATCAGTGTGGTACGTGGATACACAGATGCATCTGGGATTATAAATCATCCTCTAAAAGAGAAGCTAGACAAAATAGCAGACAAAGATGCAAGTAGAGAAAAAGATGCTCAAGATGCTATTAGCGAGTATGAGAGACTCTCAACTGTAGAGCTTGACTTTGCAGTTGGAAGATACAATAAAACGCGTTACTCTCTTGTAAAAGTAAAGCCTCAGACGGGTCGAAAACATCAGATAAGAAGACATCTAAAGCATATTTCACATCATATTTTAGGCGATACAAAATATGGAAGAGGGGAGCATAACAAGTTTATAAGAGAAGAGTTTGACTGTCATAGACTACTTCTTCACGCTATTTCTTTAGAGTTTAAGCATCCATATACTTATGAGATTATACGTATAGATGCAACTCTTGATGAAACTTTTAACTCTATTCTTTGCTCATTTTTCCCACAGCACACGACACAAAACTCTTTGCTTTAAGTCCTGTGGAAGTAAAAGCACCTAACTCTTCATCATCCATCGGATAACCAAGACCTCTCATCTTTTTACGAAATAGTTTTTCATGTTCATCATCTTTTATCTCTAAAGTTACAACTCTTGGGTCTTGTTCTAAGTCAACTTCAACTTCACCAAAATCTTCTTTAAGTGATTCTTTTACGGTGTTGGAACAACCGCCACATTTTATATTTAAAACTTTAAAACTTTTTAACATCTTTTTCTCCTTGTGGGTGTTTTACTTTTCCATCATAAATAACCTTGCAACCCTTGGGCATAATAACTGTAGATGCTGAATCTATAAGAGAAAAACTCTCAGAAACTACATCTGTAGTTATAGATACATTTGCATCTGTTCTTAAGATAGTATTTAAACCAAACGAAGCCAAGCCATCTATGGTTTTTGTACCAAAGTCAAGAATTCCTCTACCTGTTTTTAAAATCGACTTTGGTACACTTTGAGCTATGTTAACAAGAGTTGACGTTGTTTTTGCTGTAGTTGGCTTTTTAATGTTTCCAATTAAGTCCTGAGTGACAATTGCACATCCATTTTTGTCTAAAAAGCTGATGCCAAGTGCGTTTATATCTCCATTTTGTTTAAGCTCTCCTATAGCTACGATGCGAAACTTTTTTGTACTTAGAGCCACATCATCAAGACTTATGTTTTTGTTTTTTAAAGATATGTCAAACTCTAGATGCTTTATATCTGTCTTTAGCTTTTTAGCATCTGTGAAGCTAGAAAGAACTGATTTTGAGACATTTATAACATTTAATCCTAAAATATCTTCTATATTGGAGATTTTTTGATCTATATCTATACCATTTAGTCTAAGATTTTTTAGAGCAAAATCTGTTTTTGCTCTTTTTTCTTTTATGTCATAAGTGGCATCTCCGTTTATTTTTCCTGAATCTAAAATTGAGTCTTTAGCTACTAAAGCAGCCGCTTTTTTAGCATCTATGTTTTTTAGTTTTGCAAATAAATTACTCTTGTTTAGGTTTATGTTTAACTCTCCGCCAAGAGAGTTAGTTTTTATCTCTAGTGCATCTCTAAACTTAGCACTTATCTTAAATGGTTCATAAAAAGTGTTGTTAAATAAGGCTCTATATCTGTAAAGACTCTTAACATCAAACACAAAGTCACTCTTTATCTGCTCATTTTCATAAGCAAAAGAATTTAGTAGAAATTTGTCTTTTTTATAGGATAAAGAGCCTTTTGCATCAAAAGGTGGGCGTGGTGTTATTTCAAAATTTACCTTAAGAGGAATACGCTCTTTTTCGTAGTGGATAACTATGTCATCTTTAACTCTTAAGAGTTTTGAGTTGTAGTTTCCACTTAGGTTTATAGTAAGTGCATCGTTTATATTTTTAAGCTTAAAGTTTCTACGAAGATCAGCTCCTTGTATTTTAAAGTCTATATCTTTAAAAGTTCCACTAGCTTGAATATTTACATATCCATATAGTACTTTAGCAATATCAAACTCATTAGCTATTTTTTGTAGATTTAACTCTTTAGTGTTAAGTTTAAACCGCTCATTTTTAAGCTCAAATACTGTCTTAGATGCAAAGCTAGAACTATGAGCTTTTATCTTCAAATCTTTTTGATAAGTTGCCTTTGCATCTATGTCAAATGAACTTTTCTTGAGTGCAACTGAAGCTTTTATATTTGAGACTAAGAGTTTTGATTTTATGTCATAAATACCATCAGCCTTTGCAATTATAGGGTGTTCTTTGACTTTAGTATCTGCATCTATGTGAAAATCAAACTTATTAAAATCGCCCTTTGCATCTAAGTTGAATTGACCTCTTGCATCTGAGTCTATAGATGCAAAAGTTAAAACTTCCTTTATGTCTATGTTTTTCATACTTATTTTTAAGTTTTTATCTTCAAGTTCTAAGTGAGTCTTACCTTTAAAGTCTCTACTTTTAGCATTTAGTTTTACAGTGTCTCCAAGAAGTGCATCTCCATTAAATGTAAAATGTCTTTTCATATAAGTAGCATCTAGTTTATATGAAGTTTTTAGTTTTTTGTCTTGGTATATTAAGTCAGGAATTTTGAGTCTTACTCTTTCAACTCTGTGTTCGTTATGTACTAGCCAAGGAGAAGTAAGCAAAACATTAGCATCTAAGGTTTTTGTATCTAGCTTCGCAGCAAGGTTTAAATATCCACGTGCTAATGGTTCTTGTTTTAAAAATTTCAATACTTTTGTTAGATGCAAACTCTTTGCATCACAATAAAGCATCCCATCTTTAAAAGAGGCATCCATTACTCCCCCAAATGATGAGGTCTTAAGTGAAGCCTCTAGTGTTTTTGTGTCTATTTTTAATCTATCAATATTTAATGTTGTATCTTTAAAGGCTATATTTGCTGAAGTTGAGATGTTTGCATCTTTGAGTTTTCCTTTTGCATCTATGTTGATAGTCTCAAACTCCTTAGATTTAAGTGTAGTATTTAGTTTGAAATTTTCACCTTCAAAAAGTAGTTTTATATCTGCTTTAGCATCTACCTTTACTTCCTTGTTGTTTTGTTCTTGAAGCTTTTTCAAATCTAGCGAAGTTGCATCTAGCTCTACTAACCAGCTTTTTTCTAACTCTTTTAGTATGACTTTTGAATTTCCCCCATAAAGAGAAAATTCTCCTTTGACTAGGAGCTTTTCATCGTAAAAAATCTCTGCATCTGCTTGAGCATAACCTTTTAGAGGATGAAAAGTTTTAAATGCATCTATGTTACCTCTGAAATTGGCTTTTACTCTTAGTGGATAGATGCTCACAATATTTGCACTTATAGTGTTGTTTGCATTTGTTATAAAAGCTTTGGCATCTAAAGTAGAGAGATTTAAAGAACTTATTGTTACTTTTTGTTTTAATAACTCAGATGAGTAGATTTGTATAAAGTGAGTAGTAATAGGTTTAAAAAGTAAAGCAATAATGACAAAAAAAGCTGCAAAAATATACTTTAACATTACTCATCCTATTTTTAAGACATTTTACAATATTGAAGCTTATCAGCGTTTAATTTATACTCTTTATGTATAATCTGTTTTACATTTATTTAGGAGAAATTATGGAAGCAATCTATCCATACGCACACATTATACACCTTGTATTAGCAATTATGTTTTTAGGTTATGTTTTTACTGACTTAGCTGTTATCTCAAAGCTTAAAAATAAGTTTAATAAAGAGACAGAACTTAAAATAAGCCAAACTTTAGGACAAATAAGTTTTAAAATATTTCCTCTTACTCTTTTGTTCTTGATTTTAACAGGTGGCATGATGATGTCTAGATATATCAACTCAGATGCAGGATTTGCCGAGACTGATTTACAAAAAATTTTACTCTTTAAAATAGCACTTGTTTTAGTTATAGCTGCGGGAGTTGGCTCAAATATGTACATAAAATTTACAAATGGTAAAAAAAGCTCTTTTATGCAAAACCATTTTCACAAAGTCGTAATAGTTCTTGGAATTTTTATAGTTATAGCTGCAAAATGGATGTTTTTAGTTTAGATTTGATTGTTACTGAAAGGTTTTACAAAATGATGGTGTCAAGAGAGAGACTTGAACTCTCGACCTCCGGCTTATGAGACCAGCGCTCTAACCAGCTGAGCTACCTTGACATTTATTTTGTAGGTCGGAATTATAACCATGGAAAGCTTTTATTTTCCTTTTGCCTGGTTATAATTCTAAAATTTAGAATAAAGTAGCTTAAAACTTAGTAGCTATCTCCAACTTCTGTGTTATCTAGCATATCTTCTTTAAAGACTACAACTTGGTTTCTTCCGCCTTCTTTTGCTTGATAAAGTGCCATATCTGCAAATTTAATACACTTCCAAATACTATCACTATCTTTTGGAAAGTTTGAACAACCAACACTTAGAGTTTTTGAAAAAGAGTCTCCATCTGCATAGATTTTTTGTTTGCTAAATTCAGTTCTTATAGAATCAGCAATTTTGATAATATTTGCTTCTTCACAGTTATAAAGAAGTACCAAGAACTCTTCTCCACCATATCGAATTGCCATATCTGCCTTACGGATACATTTTTTGATTACCCCAGAGACTATACGAATAGCTTCATCTCCAACATCATGGCCGTAATTGTCATTAATCATTTTAAAGTAGTCTATGTCTATCATTAAAACACCAAAAGAAGTACCTGCACGAATCGCTTGAGGAACAGAAACATCAACAAACTCATCTAAAAATTTACGGTTATACATATCTGTTAGTTGATCTACTCTAGCCATCTGATTAAGTGTTTGCATGAGTTTTTTACTTACGATTGCTGGTCTTGCTGTTGTTATATAATCTTCAATATCACTTGTGATAGCTCTTACATATTCAGTTGATTTAGTTCCTTTAGTTACTATAGTAAGAACTAATGTTAAATCATTTGATATTGTATATGGAGTACATATATATTCTGTACCTTCAAGTTTATATAGTTCGCAAGAATTTTTAAAAATGTTAGAATCTACACTTGCATGGATGCGGTCTGCTCTACATTCACCATTTAAAACTTCACAATGACACTCTTTTTGCGAATATACGATTTTTTTGACCTTGTTCATCGTGTCTATTTCTATCATTGTAAAATCATCAAGCTTAAAATGATCTTTTAAAACAGAAGCAATTCTGTTGTAAATATCTTCTAAGTCTTTGTCATTTTCTATGGTTTGTTTAAACTTATATATATCTGAGAGTCGTTCAATGGTTGTATTGATATTTATGAGAGGGTCTGACTCTTTTACATAATTTTTATTTTTTATAAAAACATATACTTTTTTATCTAACTCCTCAAAAGTATGTTGGAGTTTTTCAAGCATAGTGTTTAACATATTGGCTACTGTTTGACTCTCTTTGTTTTGATGACCTGTAATCCTCACCGAATAGTCGCCATGATAAGCATTTTGCATAACGTCTTTTATTGAGTAAAATATATTGACAAATGGTTTTACAAATCTAGTTATAACAATAAAAACAAAAATAATTGTAAGAATAGTTATTGCCATATTATAAAGAACGGTTTTCAAACTACTTGTACGTATTTCTGAAATATCTATGACCATACTTACGACACCTAGTACTTCTCCTTCTTTTGCTTTATGACATGCCATACAGTTTGGAGTACCAAATTCAGTTGCAACATAAGGAATGCTAACACGCATTATGCTTTTATTTGTTGTTTCTGTAATTAATGACTTTGTTTGTCCATGTTTTAATACTTCTGTATCTATCTTATCTCTTGGAACTTCATTGTTATGACCTTCTCCATATTGTTCTATAACGGTAGGAGATCTAGCTACCCAAAGTTCACTGATTTTTTCTACATTTCCTATTTGATTTAAGAAAAAATCTCTTTGATCCATAATCCCGTTAACCATGTGTGATGTTAGACCTATTTTAACTATTTCTGCTGTTAAACTAGCTCTGTTTTCGGCTGTCTTAACACCGTATTCTCTAAAGTTAAATGCAGTACTGACAATCATTGAAATAAAAAATATAGAAAAAATAATTACCAACGCAGTGATAACTTTTTGTCTTGATTCCATAGTAAAACCTTATGTTTTTTTTGTATTTTAACATAAACAATTACATTTAAGAATCATTTTTAGATTTTCAATACATAAATAGATTATTTACCAAAAATTTACCTATTATTTGGTAATATCCCCTTTATAAAATATATACAAAAATACAAGGATATATATATGAACTTTCAACCATTAGGCAAAAGAGTTTTAGTAAAAAGAGTAGAAGAGGCAAATACAACTGCTTCTGGCATCATCATTCCAGATAATGCAACTGAAAAACCATCTCAGGGTGAGGTTGTAGCTGTAAGTAAAGAAGTTACAGAGTTGACAAATGGAAATGTAGTTTTATTTGGAAAATACTCAGGAAATGAAGTTTCTCTTAATGGGGATAAATTTCTAGTAATTGAAACAGATGATATTTTCGGAACCATTGGTTAATAAATAAAATAACTTTAGTGACCACAGCGGTCCAAAACAAGAGAAATAAAATTAAGGAGTAAATATAATGGCAAAAGAGATAATTTTTTCAGATAATGCAAGAAATAGTTTAGCTCGTGGTGTTGAAAAACTAACAGATGCAGTAAAAGTTACTATGGGACCTCGTGGTCGTAATGTACTTATTCAAAAGAGTTATGGCTCACCAGTTATCACTAAAGATGGTGTTTCAGTTGCTCGTGAGATAGAACTTAAAGACAAACTAGAAGATATGGGTGCTCAACTTGTAAAAGAAGTAGCATCTAACACGGCTGATGAAGCTGGTGATGGTACTACTACTGCAACAGTTTTAGCAAATGCAATCTTTAGCGAAGGTCTTAGAAATATCACTGCAGGAGCTAATCCTGTTGAAGTTAAACGTGGTATGGACAAAGCAAGTGAAGCAATTTTAGAAAACCTAAAAGCTTCGTCTAAACTTATCAATGGTAAACAAGACATCGCTCAAGTAGCTACAATCTCTGCAAACTCTGATAGTGCTATTGGAGATATGATAGCTGAGGCTATGGAAAAAGTAGGACAAGATGGTGTTATCACTGTTGAAGAAGCTAAAGGTATTGCTGATGAACTTGATGTTGTTGAGGGTATGCAGTTTGACCGTGGTTACTTAAGTCCTTACTTCATCACAAATACTGAAAAAATGACTGCTGAGATAGAAAATCCTTGGATTCTTTTAGCTGATAGCAAAATATCTTCACTTAAAGACTTACTACCAGTTTTAGAGCAAGTTCAAAAGACTAATCGTCCACTTCTAATCATCGCTGAGGATGTAGAAGGTGAAGCTCTTTCAACTTTAGTTGTAAATAAACTTCGCGGTGTTTTAAATATCTCTGCTGTTAAAGCTCCAGGTTTTGGCGACAGAAGAAAAGCTATGCTTCAAGATATTGCAACTTTAACTGCGGGTACTGTTATAGCTGAAGAGACAGGTCACACTATAGAAGGTACTGAAATTTCTATGTTAGGTCAAGCAGCTCGTGTAGTAATTGATAAAGACAATACTGTAATAGTAGATGGTGCAGGGACTCAAGAAGCAGTTGAAGGTAGAATTTCTGAGATAAGAACTCAACTAGATGCAACAACTTCTGAATATGACAAAGAAAAACTCCAAGAGCGTCTTGCAAAACTATCAGGTGGTGTAGCAGTTATCAAAGTTGGTGCTGCAACAGAGACTGAGATGAAAGAGAAAAAAGATAGAGTTGACGATGCACTCTCAGCAACAAAAGCTGCTGTAGAAGAGGGTATAGTAATAGGTGGTGGAGCTGCACTAGTCCGTGCTGCATCTAAAGTCTCTCTTGATTTAGAAGGTGATCAGCTTATAGGTTGTGAAATTATTCTTCGTGCTGTAAAAGCTCCAATCAAACAAATTGCTAAAAATGCTGGTTATGACACAGGTGTTGTTGTAAATGCTGTAGAAATAGCGGAAAATCCAAACACAGGTTTTAATGCTGCAACTGGTGAATATGTAGATATGTTTGACGCTGGAATCATTGATCCACTTAAAGTTGCTCGTGTAGCACTTATAAATGCAACATCAGTTTCATCTCTACTTCTTACAACAGAGGCTGCAATTTATGAAATCCCAGAAGAAAATCCAGCTCCTGCTGACATGGGCGGCGGAATGCCTCCACAAATGGGAATGCCAGGTATGATGTAAGAAAGCGTTAAGAAAACGTGAATTTCTTCACGTTTTTAGCTTTCGCACCAAAGTCTGATATGCGAAGCATCAGACGACGGAGAGCATTAAAAAAATATGACTACTATTAAAACTATTATCTTACTTTTGTTCTGTGTAGCTTTCTTAGATGCTAATGAAAAGATATTTGAAAATGTATTTAAAAAGTTTAGCATTAATGGTACTTTAGTTCTTAGCTCATTAAAAAGCGATAAGTTTTATATCTATAATAAAAAAAGAGCAGATAAAAGACTTCCGTCGGCTTCTACTTTTAAAATTCCTCACACATTAATTGCTCTCAATGAAGGTATTATAAAATCCGAAAATGATGTAATAAAATGGGATGGAATAAAAAGAGATTATGACTTATGGAACAAAGATCAAACACTACAATCTGCAATATCGGTTTCGTGTGTCTGGTGCTACAAAAAATTTTCCAAAAAAATAACTAAAGAAAAATATATTGAGTATCTTTTAAAATTTAACTATGGAAATAAAAAAGTTGGTAGAGATAAATCATCTTTTTGGTTAAATGGTCACTTGAAAATATCAGCTTTTGAACAAATAGATTTTTTAAAAAAACTCTATAATGAAAATCTTCCTATTTTAAAAAAACAGATTGATATTGTAAAAAAAATTATTCTTGTAGAAAAAAACGACAAATATGAACTTAGAGCAAAAAGTGGATGGGATGGTCAAGTTGGTTGGTACGTTGGTTATGTAAAGACTAAAGATAATGTATATTTTTTTGCTTTAAATGGTGATTTCACAAAAGAGCAATTAAAATTGAGAAAAGAGATAGTTTATAGGGCGTTAAAATCTAAAAAAATTATATAGAGCAAAGGATAGTTAATCCTTTAACTTCCCTTGAACCTCTTGAAATATTTCTTTAGACTCTTTTGAAGCACTCTGTGAAAATTTACTAAAGACTAAGATAGCAATCCAAGCTAAGATAAATCCTGGTAGAAGTTCATATATGTCAAAGATGCCACCCTCTAAGTTTTTGTAGATGATAACACTCAAAGAACCAACTAGCATCCCAGCTATAGCTCCTGTTCTTGTTATGTTTTGATTATAAAGAGATAAAATAATAAGTGGTCCAAAAGCTGCACCAAATCCAGCCCAAGCATAAGATACAAGCTGAAGTACACTAGAGTTTTTATCTATTGAGATATACCAAGCTATGATGGCTATAACTATAACTGTAATACGACCTACCCAAACCAACTCTTTGTTACTTGCATCTGTTCTTAAAATGGCATGGTAAATATCTCTTGTTAAAACAGAAGATGACACAAGTAGCTGAGAGTCTATAGTACTCATAATAGCCGCAAGTATAGCAGCAAGTAAAAACCCTGCTATCCAAGGATTGAAAAGTAGTTGAGATAGAGTTATAAAGATTTTCTCACTATCATTTAAGTCAACTCCAGAAGCTAAAACATATATGAAACCAAAAAAACCAACAGCTAAAGAACCAACTATTGAAAATCCCATCCAACTCATTCCTATTGCTTTTGCACGATGCATCTCATCTTCATCTCTGATGGACATAAAACGAACCAAGATATGCGGTTGACCAAAATATCCAAGCCCCCAAGCAAGAAGTGAGATGATGCCAATAAAAGAAGTTCCCTTTAACACATCAAGCTTAGATGCATCGTGGAGTTCGATGATTTTTACAGCCTCACTAATTCCGCCTATGTCGTATATAACCACTATAGGAGTTATAACGAGTGCTAACATCATAAGGATTCCTTGAATAAAGTCCGTCCAACTAACTGCGTTATATCCACCTAAAAATGTGTAAGATACTATGATAACACTTCCAACGATTAAAGCAGTAGAATACTCTAAGTTGAAAGTAGCTTCAAAAAGTTTAGCACCACCAACAAGTCCTGAAGAGGTGTATAGTGTGTAAAATATAAGAATTACAATAGCCGTAATTACTCTTAAGCGGTTTTTTTTGTCTTTAAATCTGTTTGAAAAATAATCAGGAATAGTAATAGAATCGTTTAAATAGTGGGTGTAAACCCTAAGTGGTTTTGCTACATAGTGCCAGTTTAAATAAGCCCCTATAAAAAGCCCTACAGCAATCCAGCTACCTACTAAGCCATCACTATATATCATCCCTGGAAGACCTAAAAGAAGCCATCCACTCATGTCAGATGCACCTGCACTTAGTGCGGTAACTCCTGGACCTAAACCACGACCACCTAAGACATAATCACTTAAATCATCTGTTTTAAAATAAAAATAAAATCCTATACCTATCATTCCCAACATATAGATAGAAAATGATATTAAAAGCGGTGTTTGCATCTATAAATCCTCCTTGCTTTCAAGACTACGAAGTCCTAAGTTTCCATATCTGTGGTAACTATGAGAGATGCTTTGCTCTAAAAAGTAGTGCATAAGCTCAACTCTACCATGAGATACAAAAGGCTCACTTGCAATATGTCTTGCATCTTTTGCCATCTCTTTATAAACTTCTTTTTCAATCTTGTCTTTGTTTAAATATCTAACCCTTTGAGTATCTCTCATAGATGCTATAGACTCTTCTAAAGACTCATTTTTAAAGGAGTCGTTTTCATCTAGTAAAAATGCTTTTTTAGCCATAAGCCATAAAAGTTCATGCGAGTCGATTTTTGTAGGTAGAGATATATGAAGAGTTACACCAGAGATTTTTGCTGCTACGATGGAGCATAGTATCTCATATAGTGAATCATTATTTTTTATAACTAAGGTCATTTTTTTGACATTTAAGTATCTGATAACATTGCTCTCACCTCTTATATTTGTGTAGTCATGCTCTTGTAAAAACTCACTCTTTAAATAGTACGCAAAATTTTCAATAGTTTTAATAGACTTTTGTAGAGTCTCTTTATGGGTATCTTCTTCTTTTAAAATATCTTGAAGATTTTTTAAGTATGGATGAGATGAACTCTCTTTTTGTAAGCTACCATCATGGTAAATATCTACAA
>Ga0193956_1001083_pt1 | contig 11282 bp, 7 predicted proteins | sample BB_7_MG_FD_140358 | JGI IMG/M metagenome (GOLD analysis project Ga0193956, IMG submission 140358) | Microbial mat bacterial communities from the Broadkill River, Lewes, Delaware, United States - BB_7_MG | ecosystem: Environmental > Aquatic > Freshwater > River > Microbial mats | place: USA...
ACCTTTTGTATCTATACCTCCACTTAGAGCTTGGAATATAGCCATAGCTCTACGAAGTTGGAAGTCATTGTTAGAGAATGTACTTCGTCTCCCTGGATAATATATAGCTTTTGGAGCATGAGCCATAAATTCTCTAGCTATTGTATATATCTCTTTTTCTTTTATACCTGTTATTTTTTCTGCCCACTTTGGAGTATAGTTGTTATCTACTACATTTGTTCTATACTCTTCAAAACCATTTAGATGTTTAGCTACATACTCTTTGTCATATAATTCTTCTGTCAAAACAACATAAGTCAAAGCCAATACAAAAGCCAAATCTGTACCAGGATTGACTGCAAGCCACTTATCAGCTTTGGCTGCTGTATTGGTAAAGCGAGGATCTATACAGATGAGTTTTGCTCCTCTGCCTTTTGTGCGTTTAAATATATCCATAGTATCTGGTGTCACTATAGCTTCTGCTCTGTTAGCTCCTGCCATGATAATATACTCTGCATTTTCTAAATCGGCTTGTGGATATGCACCTAGGGTTACACCATAACCTGATACTACAGTTTGAAGACAGAGTGAAGCATGGTTGAGCCAATTCGATGATCCAAAAGCAGAGAAGAAAGTTTTGAAAGTATGTTCAGCCATACCTTCACCTGCACAGAAAAGAAATGAAGATCTATTGTCTTGCTCCTCTTCCAATATCTTGCCCATACCAGGAAATTTATCTGTACCATTTAAGATAGCATCATAAGCCTCTGCCCACGATACTTTTTTGAACTTTCCTTCACCCTTTTCACCTACTCTTATCATAGGAGACTTCAGTCTATCTGGATCATAGAGAGCTTGTATACCCGCATTTCCTCTTGGGCAGAGCATATTTTTTGATTTGGGAAAGATTGGATTTGGATCTAGTTTTGTAACGATACCATCTTCAACTCGTGCTATAGCAGCACACTTGTTTACACACATTTCACATAGCGTAGCAACTTCTCTTGCTTCACCTGTACCTGTTTTTGTGGTTACTGATAACTCACCTTTATCTTTTGAATGACCTGCCAAGAGATTACTCACCCCTAGAGTAGAACCACCAACGATACTCATTGCAACACTACCTTGAAGAAATCTTCTTCTTGATACTTCAACTTGCATCAGCACTCCTTTTTGATAATATATTTCTTTTATACCTAATTTTATAATAAAAATAATAGAAATATTATTCATTATTATATAATTTAAGTTTATATTATAAATAGGAGAGATTTACTCCTATTTATAAGTTTATATTATAGTTTATTGAAGTCTGGCTTATATAATACTTTATTTTTAGCTATACAAACAAATAGTATCATTATTTTTTTCAATATTAATAATAAATTCTATTTATAATATTAAAATTAAAATTATCTATTTGTCTCTATATATTATATTCATATCATCTAGATTTCCATATTCGAAATCTTTATGACAAGCTTTACAGTTTGATTTGTCTTTAATATCTTTATCTTTAAATACACTCTTTGGAATATCTTTGTGAGTCTCTCTCCAATATGGAGTTTTTGTGATAGCTTTAGGTCTTCTCTCTCCTAAAGATTGCATAATTTTGACAGAAGATTCTCGTGTAGAGGTTTCAGCACTATTGGCTATAAGAAACTCTTTTATAGAGTACTGTTCTGCTACGGTTATATTGGCTTCAGTTATTTTCTCCCCAAAATGGTTATCTAAACTACCCATAACCTTTTCCCAAGATTTTTTTGGTAATAAAAAAGGTGGATATGCAGTATGACAATCTCCACACTCTTTGACAAAAACTGGGTTTAAATCTTTATAAGAGACATTCGTAAATTTTCTCATAGTCAGAAAATTATAATTACTACTAATAATGAAAAAATAGGTAGCAGTAGCAATGAAAATCATAGCATAAGCAAAAAAGGAGAGCCTTTTTTTGACTTGTGTATCTTCACCATCGGTCTTTTTATATCCTGTAATCATACAAAAAACCATATCAGTCTTATGCCAAAATTGTTCTATCATAACACCTGTTATATGGAGAATAACCCAAAAGAGAAACAGATATGATGCATATTTATGAAAAATACCTAATATATCAATATGGTGAGAGTAGTGAGTATTGAGAAAGTTGAAAAAACCTTTTGCCTCTTGTATACCATATAGTAACAATCCTGATATAACAATCACACTCCCTACACCTAAAGCCCATATAGTAAACCAGCTAGATGCTGGATTATGTCCTGCTGGTATCTTTCTCCATCTATTTTGTATCTTTTCTACAAAGTAGTGTTTGAGTTGGGGGAGACTGAGTTTAAAAGTATTGAAAGTAGCATAACGAGGTCCAACAAACCCCCAAATTATACGATAGATGATAATTATCAAAAATATAAAACCCAAAGCAACATGATTATGAAGTAGCTCTTCATGAAAAGAGCTTATAAATGCCCCTGTAAATGAGATTGCCATCATCCAATGAATAATTCGAGTACCTATAGGCCAAACAAACACATATCCAGGTTTTTTATTCATGACTATTCCTAATCGATAAGATTATATAAAATATATTATATCTAAAAATTATACTTTATATAATCAAATGGTATTTAATATGGTATTTTTTTCAAATGTATGGAGGATTAGCATAAAGTAGAGAGTACTCTCTACTTTATGTATTATTGTGCTGGTGTTGCAGCTGGTGCAGCTTCAGCAACTGGCGCTGGCTCAGTGGCTGGAACTTCTGCTGGTGTTGCAACTGGTGCTGGTGTTGCAGCTGGTGCAGCTTCTACAGCTGGAACCTCTGCTACAGCTGGAACTTCTGCTGGTGTTTCTGCAGGAGTAGTAGTCTCAGCTGTTTCAGTAGTTGGTGCTTCTGCAGTTACAGGAGCTACTTCTGCAGCTGGTGCTGCTGCTTCTTCTTTTTTCAAACTTTCTGTATTGAAAAAGTTCTTTTCAATATATTCAGCCATTGCTTTAGGATCATAGTCATATCCTTTAGCCATAAGCTTTTGCATATTATGTTCCATGATATCATGATCTGTACCTGAAGATTGGTTTGTACCACCATTTTTAACATCATAAAGATCAAGTTCTAACTCACCTGCTTGTCTATCATTTAAAGGTGGAGTTTTCTTCTCAGTCAAACCTTCTGCATTTTTACCATGACATTTAACACAAGATTGCTGATAAACCTCTTCAGCTGATTTACTATATTTTTTTGCTTCAGGTGAACTTGGTGTATCATTACATCCACTCATTGCAAAGAGTGCAGCGATTGATAAAAGTATTGTATTTGTTTTTTTCATTCTAATAATCCTTATTTTTTAGTCAGCTTACGCTCTACCTGAGAGCATACCAATTTGCGTCATTGGCTTAAGTGCATAAACCTTGAGCAACCACCAAATCCATCTCTCTTGTGTAGGGTCAAGTGGGAATGAAGGTGTTGGCTTTTTCGTCCAGTTAAACTCAGCTAACATAACAGTACCAAGACTTGTAATCAATGGACATACTGTATAACCTGCATACTTAGAACCAAGCTCTTTACCTTCCATCATAGAGATGACATTTTCTACAACAACTACATATTGTTTTCTAGCTGATCCACCTGTTTTACCCATTGGTACAGCAGCTATATCACCTAATGCAAATATATTAGGGTATTTAACATGTTGGAGAGTCTCTTTGTTGACTGGTACCCAACCTTTTCCTGAACCTACTGGAGAGTTAGCAATCTCTTCAGCTGCTCTCATTGGTGGTGTAATATGTAAAAAATCAAACTCTTTTTCTACTTTTTCACTTCTTGGTACGATTGAGTACTCTTCAAGATCATTATCCCAAGCACCTTTTTCTTTCCAGTGTCTACTAAATGTCGCTACTTTTTTCTCAGGATCTACACCTATGAGATTATGTCTGTAGTTCCATTTCATATCTCTAGCTTCAAATTGATTGACAATCGCATCATGATACTCTTTTACACCAAACATTTTCCCACCATTAGGAAGGAACATCAATTCAGCATTTTCTCTAGCACCAGCTTCTCTCAATCTTGCATCTGTAAGATACATAATCTTTTTAGGAGCTCCACCACATTTGATTGGTGTATTAGGGTGAGTAAAGAGACCTTTTACTTTTTTACCGCTTTTTGCATCAGCAATAAATTTTTGCATCTGTGTCCAAGTATCTGTTGCACCATTTGCAAAATAGATAGAAGCTATGCCATTTTGACCAATTACTTTACGAACAGCAGAATCATCACCTCTTGAGGTAATTGTTTCTGTAATACCAAGACCTTCTATTTTTGAATAATCAAGTTTAAGACCAGCAGCAATAACCATATAGTCATACTTAAGCTCTTTACCACCACTTGTTTTCACAGTATTATTATCTGGATTAAACTCTACAGCTTTTTCTTTGATAAGTGTTACACCATCTGGAACAAAATCATCTCTGTTATATTGAGTATCTTCATTCTTCCAAACACCTGCACCTACTAGTGTTTGTCCTGGCTGATATGAAGTTGAATGTTCTGCTGGCTCTAAAACAGTAATATCTGGATTATCTAAAGATCTTGCAAATCTTGCTGCAGTTGACATACCTGCCAAACCACCACCAATTATTAAAATTTTACCTTTAGCAGAACTACTTGCTACAGCTTCAGTTGTAGCACCACTTGCCATGAGCATTGCAGCTCCACTCGCACCAAACATTTTTATAGCATCACGACGAGAAATTCCCTCTTCCTTGAAGTGTGCATCTATTAGTTCCATGCCCTCTTTTAACATTTTATTATCCAAAATTTTTCCTTTCAAAATTCATAATTGCCAATTTTACTCTATGTAATATAAAATTAAGATAAAAGATTTTTTTATATTTTAACTTAATTATCATGTATCATAATATCATCAATAAGTAATTGTAATGTACATTTACCTCTAAAGTTATTTTCATTCACTCTATATGAGAGAGATACTCTCTCTCCACCTAAAAATTTTTCTGTTGTTTTGAACTTAACTCCTGTCATAATAACACCAGCTTGTTCAAAGGCAAAACGAAGGTGTTCTCCATTTTTCCCCATAGTATCAACTTGAAGTATTGTAACATATTGACTTATAAATTTAGGTCTTATATTTGTCTGTCCATATGGTTCAAACTGTTGCATAAGTTTTGTTAAATCAAAAGTGATATCCAAAAAACTTAACTCTCCAACAATTTCAGGGTCATAGGAGAGAGTAGAGTATTGTTGATTATTATATTCTACTTGTAAGCTTTCTCTAAAAATCTCTAAATTATGAGCATAAAGACTCAATCCAATAGCTGCTTGATGACCACCAAACTTATTGAGATACTCTCTACAAGTGTTTGTAATGGCAAACAGATCACACTCACCAAAACTTCTCCCACTCCCCTTTAGTTCACCTTCTCTACTCTCTGTCAAGATAATAGTTGGTTTTGAACAGTGTCGAGAGACTCTTGCAGCTACGATGCCAAGTACCCCTTCATGCCACGATTGACCCGATAAGACCAAAACATCATCTTTTTCATTAACCAAAGCTAGAGCTTGCTCGGTGATATCTTGCTCAATCTCTTTACGACTATTATTATAGTTGACTAATCTTTCTAAAGCTACACGAGCTTCATATATATTTGGACTTAATAAAAATTGAACAGCATATAAAGCATCATCCATTCGTCCAGCACTATTGAGCGTAGGGGCTAACTGAAAGCCTATATCATCACTTGTAAAACTCTCTCTATCCAGATACTCTTTAAATGCCTTCACAGCAGCTCTATCACTTTGATTAAGTAGTTCTATACCCACTAGCACCATTGTTCTATTAATATGCTTTAAAGGCATCATATCAGCGATAATAGCTATAGATACTAAGTCAAGGTAGGATTTGATATCAATTTTAATATTGAGAGCATTTTTAAGTGATGCTATAAGGTACCAAGCTATCTGAGCACCACAAATATCATCATAAGGAAAAGAACAATCATCCTGTTTTTGATCTACTATAGCATAAGCTTTTGGAAGTAATGGGGGTAATAGATGGTGATCGGTTATAATAAGATCAATACCCATATCATGGCAGATATTAGCTGCCTCAACAGCTGAAATACCATTATCAACTGTTATAACTAAATCAAAACCCTCTATACGAGGTATAAGAGTAGGGCTTAATCCATAACCATCTCTAAAACGGTTTGGAATAATCCACTCTAGATCAACACCTATCTCATCAAAAAAGAGTTTTATAACTGTTGTAGATACTACACCATCAACATCATAATCACCAATTAAAATAATTTTTTCTTTATTTTTTATGGCTTCTATGATGCGATTTGTAGCTCTATCCATATCTTTGAGTAGGCTAGGGTGGGGGAGGTCTTTGAGAGATAAAAATCCATCTTCTTTAAATCTATTGGATAATAAATCAAATAAAATTTTATTTGTAATTTTTGGATATTGTAACATATAGTATCAAATAATCTATCCTTTAGGGATAGATTAGATTAATTATTATCCATTGATGCTTGCACAAATGCTAATATAGCAGGGTTTGGACTTTGTAATCTAGATGTAAATTCTGGATGAAATTGTACACCCAAAAACCAAGGATGATCACGAACTTCGACAGCTTCTATCAATCCATGAGATTCACCAGTTATCTCCATGCCATTAGCCTCTAATTGTTCTCTATAAATAGGGTTTGCTTCATATCTATGTCTATGTCTCTCATAGATAGTTTTTGACTGATAAGCATTTGCCAAATTTGAACCCTCTTTATTATGACACTCATACTCACCAAGTCTTAGAGTACCTCCCATAGGAGATGTTGATGTTCTTATCTGTTTTGAACCTTCAGCATCTATAAACTGATCTATCAAATATATAATAGGATTTTTTGTATCTTTATTAAATTCAACAGAATTAGCATCTTCTATTTTAAGAACATTTCTTGCAAACTCTATCATAGAGAGTTGCATTCCTAAACAGATACCTAAGAAAGGTATTTTATTTTCTCTAGCATATTTAATAGCTTCTATTTTACCCTCTACACCTCGTTCACCAAATCCACCTGCTACCAAAATACCTTGACAATCTTGGAGATATTTTTGAGCTCCATCATCTTCAACTTTTTCACTATCTACCCATTTGATAGCAACATCAGTATCCAGATGAGCACCTGAATGGATAAGTGCTTCTGTTAAGGATTTATAAGACTCTTTCAAATCGAGATATTTACCAACAAAAGCTATTGTAACTCTTTTGGTAGGCTTAATGATTTTAGTTACCAAATCATTCCACTCATCCATATTTGGTTTAAGTTCACCAAGATTGAGTTGTTTAGATATAGGTGTCAATATATCTTGAGCTAAAAAATTCATAGGAACACGATAGATAGTTAAAGCGTCAATAGCATCTATAACACTCTCCTCATCTACATCACAATTATATGCTATTTTTTGTTTTAAATCTTTTGGTACAGGCTGTTCTGCTCTAAGAATAAGCATATGGGGTGCTATACCTATTCGTCGTAACTCTTGTACTGAGTGTTGTGTTGGTTTTGTCTTTAACTCTCCAGCAGCTTTTATATATGGAAGTAGAGTAACATGAATATTCATTACATTTTCACGACCTAGTTCATGTTTCATCTGTCTGATAGACTCTAAAAATGGTAATCCTTCGATATCTCCTGTTGTACCACCCAACTCTACTATCAGAATATCTCTTCCTTCACCAGCTTGTATAATTCTATCTTTGATTTCATCTACAATATGAGGAACTACTTGTATAGTTTTACCTAAATATTTACCTTCTCTTTCATTTTCAATAACTGTTTTATATATTTGACCTGTAGTAAAATTATTCTTTTTTGTTAATGAAGTATCTAAAAATCTCTCATAATGACCTAAATCTAAATCTGTTTCAGCACCATCTTTAGTAACAAAAACTTCTCCATGTTCCAAAGGACTCATAGTACCTGGATCTACATTGATATATGGATCTAGTTTTAGTACTCCTACTCTATATCCAGAGTGTTTCAAAAGTGTTCCTATACTAGCGGCTGTAATACCTTTACCTAGTGAACTAAGAACACCACCTGTGACAAATATATATTTACTCATTAAAAACCTTTTTTTATTTATATCACAATTGGCATAATTATTGTAATAAAATTATCATCTTTTACCATAAATGGTAAATTTTCTTCATTTAATCCTATTTCAAATTGATTTTTGTCAATTTGAGATAAGAAATCAAGAAGATATCTACTATTAAAACTAAATTCAAATTTATTATCAAAACCTGTAGGAATTGAAATTTCTGTTTTTGCTTCTACATTATCAGATGCTAATGAATGAAAAACAATTCTATCTGCTAAGAGGGTTAATTTAATATCTTGAGAAATAGTTGTAATCATTTTGATAGAGTCTACCATCTCTTTTTTTGGTAAAATAATAGTATGTTTTAATGTAGCTGGTATTATTCTTTGGTAATCAGGAAATTTACCATTGATCAATCGAGTATAAAAATAATAGTTTTTATTTGTAATTATTAAATTTGTTTTATCATAATAGATTGTTATTTCATCTAAAAAAAGTTTTTGTATCTCTAAGATAGCTTTTTTAGGAACTATAATTGATAACTCTTCAGGATTATATCCTTCTATTGTAGCAATAGATAATCGTCTAGTATCAGTACCTACCAAATCAGTTGAGTGAGATTTTATATTAATCAATGCACCGTTAAGTTCAAATTTTGGGTTGTTATTATCTATTGAGAATGATATTTTTTTCAGATTTTGTATAAGACTTAAAGAGTCTATAGATATTTGTGGTTTTTCATCTATGGTTGGAAATGATGGATAAGCATTGGCATCAAAAGTTGGTAATTTAAATTTTGAATGTTTTTGTTTTACAGTTAATATATTATCAAGTAGTTCAAAGATTATTTCATCATCTTTAAGTATTCGTACTATATCTAGTAGTTTTTTTCCATTAACTGTAAAAGATCCTTCATGGTCAATAATTATATTATCAGTCACAATTTCCAATCCTATTTCAGAATCAGTAGCTTTTACTATACATTTGTTATTTATTGTTTGAAAATAGATATGTGAAGTTATTTGACTGGCATCCTTTTTTTCTAAAAAAGGTTGTAAGTTTATCAACATAGATTCTATTACCAGTTTTGATACTCTAATTTTCATATAATCCCCTTTATTTACTTAATAAATAGTAGATAGTAGTAGTTTGTGTTGAAAAAGTGAAAAAGTGTTTCAACGACCGTGATATCAGTCTTTTGAATTATCATTTTTCTTTTTGTTATATTCACATCTATTCACTTTTAAAATTATATCTTTTTTTTATTCAAGTTCCATTGTTAGTTGTTAGTTCGTATTATAGTTAGTATGAACTTTATTTGAGAGTTCTTCTAATTGGACTTTAAAGTTTTCATCATTATCTATAATTTCATTAATCTTTTTCATAGTATGACTTATAGCTGTATGATCTTTCATTCCAAAATAGAGTGCAATTTGTGGCATAGAGTTTGGGGTTAGATTTCTAGCTAGATAAATTACTATTCTTCTAGCATTCACTACATTCTTTGTTCTTTTTTTAGATTTTATATCAGATGGTTTAATATTTAACTCTTTTGATATAATTGCTACTATATCATCTATAGTTACATTCTCTTTTTTCTCTTTTAATTGATCTTTTATAGCATTTTGTGTAAATTCCATAGTAATTTTATGATTTAACATAGAGCTTAGAGCATTTAATTTGATGATAGTTCCCTCTATCTCTCTAATATTATCTCCCATATGTGTTGCTATATAGTTGACAATATCTTTTTCTAGTTTTATACCATCTAATTCACATTTTTTTTGTATGATTGCTATTTTTGTCTCTAATCCTGGAGGTTGTATATCTGCCATTAATCCCCATTCAAAACGACTTCGTAACCTATCTACCAATCCAGCAATTTTGTTTGGTTGTCTATCTGATGTCATTACTATCTGTTTCTTCGCTATATGAAGTTCATTAAATGTGTGAAAAAATTCCTCTTGAGTCTGCTCTTTTCGACTCAAAAATTGTATATCATCTATAAGTAGCAGATCACACTCTCTAAATTTTTCTCTAAAACGATCCATTGTTTGACTTCGTAAATGTGATGTAAAACTATTCATAAATTGCTCAAGAGTTGTATATATAACAGTTTTTCCAATATTAAGATGATAATTACCAATAGCCTGTATAAGGTGAGTCTTACCCAATCCAACTCCTCCATATATAAAGAGAGGATTATACTGTTCACCTGGCTTTTCAGCCGCGCTTTTGGCTGTAGTGTATGCAAATTGATTGGAATCTCCAACTATAAAACTCTCAAAAGTAAAAGATGGATTTAATTTTGTACTTTTAGAGTTTGTTTTTTGCTCAACTATTTTAGATGTTTGTTTTTTTTCTCCTTTTACTTTTCCAACGGTTATTTCTACTTCAGGTTTTACACCATCTTGTAGTTCAAATAGATGTGAGATTTTATCTTTGTATTTTGTTTTTACCCATTTGGCTATGAACATATTGGGTGCAGAGTAGTAGACTATATTACTTCGTGACAATTCAGTATCATATATAAGTTTTTTTATATATCTTTCATAATCTGTTAGAGGTATCTCTTTTTTTAGTGATTCCAATACTTTTTGACCAATATTCATAATTTTATAACCCTTATAGTGAATAAGATATTTTTATATTACACTTTTATATCTTAATGTGAATAACTTTATGGATTTTAGCAAAAATTAGCTAATATACGGCTAGAAACACAGGTTGAATCTATTTATTCACCATGTGAACAAAGGTGTGAATGAATATTTTAGGAATAGACCCAGGAAGCCTTAATTTAGCCTATTGCATACTCTTTTTTGATGGCAAAAGTTATTCACTTGTTGAAGCAGGTTTGCTTAAAATTAAAACAAATTTACTACAAGAACAAATTGTTGAACTTATAGAAGGTTTAGATTTGATTTTAAAATCACATACTATTGATGAAGTGGCTATAGAAGATATATTTTTTGCTTTTAATCCAAAGACAGTATTAAAGTTGGCACAGTTTAGAGGAGCTCTATCTCTGAAAATACTTCAAGAGGTAGGGTATTTTTACGAATACACACCTCTTCAGGTAAAGAAGGCTCTTACAGGTAATGGTAAAGCGGGGAAAGAGCAAGTAGCATTTATGGTGAAACGATTGCTTAATATAAAAAAAGAGATTAAACCTA
>Ga0193956_1001086_pt1 | contig 11255 bp, 10 predicted proteins | sample BB_7_MG_FD_140358 | JGI IMG/M metagenome (GOLD analysis project Ga0193956, IMG submission 140358) | Microbial mat bacterial communities from the Broadkill River, Lewes, Delaware, United States - BB_7_MG | ecosystem: Environmental > Aquatic > Freshwater > River > Microbial mats | place: USA...
ATAAGAGTAGCCGACAATCATTAGGTGCTGTCTATACGGCTCAAATCAAGCGAGAGAAGAGAATTAAAGAGATTGAGAAAGTTATCGATAGACTACTCTGTTATGACGATATAGAGCCAGAAGATATCACAATACCTCTAATCCTTGAAAGTGGTACAGATATTCCTAAAAGCACTCTCTATCGTTATAAAGAAGATATTCAATTAATCATAGATGATCGTTATATTGAGTGTAAGAAAGTTAAAGAGGAGTATATAGAAGAGAAAGATTACGATTCAGAAGATGTTAATACAGAAAGTTATGAAGATATTCGGCTAAAAGAGATTATAGAGGTTAGAAAAGAGTTTTACTATGAACAGCTTAAAAAGAAAAGAGAAGCCCTCTTACAGAGGCTTGGAGACCTATTTAAGACTATTGCCATAAACAGAGAATAGAATTTAGATTGCTGAATAGTATAGGTAATTATCTGCTAAAAATTTCAAAACTTTTTCTACTCTTTTTTGAGCAGTTGTACTCAATCTTATCAAGATAAGCTAAAAGCTCCTTTCGACTTATCTTTAACTTTTTGGCATACCTATTCTGAATATATAGTGGAATATATGGTTTAACAAAACCCTTACTAATATTTTGAATAAATTTACGATTTTTATGAAAACAGAGTTTTGCAAACACGAAAGGGAGTCCATATTTTCTGTACCACTCTTCAGCTAAATCGATAGCCTCTCCACCACTTAGATAGTAACGGAGAGCTTTATCTCCGATAATAACCTGACCCTTTATATTTAGAACCTCTGCAAGTCTATTAGAGGTCTCTGACTCACTATCTCTCTTCTCTTCTCCCTCTAAAACAAGAACACTCTGAACCTCTTTCGGTGCAATTATTCCAAGTTCTGAACAGTTAAACCCTTTTGAAGCTATTGAAGAGATAAAAGCATAATCAACTTTTCTCTCTCTAAATAGTCCGTTTATCTCACTTGGAACACCTCGATTAAACTCCATAATCTTCTTAAATTGGCTACTTCTAACACTTTTACGAACATAGATATAGAACGGTAGAAGATTTAGATACTCAATAGCTCCAAAGACCATTAACCCTTAAACTCCGAAAGCACTTCAAGAAGAAGCTCTTTTGATAGATCATCTCGGAACTCAAAGCTACCAATAGATTTTGGAACAATAAATTTAATCTTATTATCAAGAGATTTTTTATCTAAGAAAAATTTCTGATAAAAACTTTCACTATCTTTGATCACATATTGAGTTGGTAAGTTAGCTCTTTTTAAAAGATTCTCGACCTCATCAGCTTCACTCTCACTCATCATATTTAATTTAACAGCCAATCTATTAGCCATAACCATTCCCATAGCTACTGCTTCACCGTGAAGATATCCACCATAACCACTCTCATTCTCTATAATATGTCCAAAAGTGTGACCATAATTTAAAGAAGCTCTTAATCCTGCCTCTTTCTCATCTTGAGAGACAACATAAGCCTTTAACTCAACAGACTTTTTAATCATCTCTTTTCTAACCTCTAAAGAGGATAGATTAGCACTCTTTAAATAACTAAAAAACTCCTTATCAAAGATAACTGCCATCTTTACAACTTCGGCAAAACCTGCTCCAAACTCTCTATCTGGTAGAGTCGATAAGAAGTGAGGATCTATATAAACAGCTTTTGGTTGATGAAATGCTCCTATGAGGTTCTTTCCAAACTTATTGTTTACACCTGTCTTTCCTCCAACTGAACTATCAACCTGTGAAAGTAGAGTTGTAGGTATCTGAATAAAATCTATTCCTCTTTGATATAATGATGCTGAAAAACCTGTTATATCTCCAATAACTCCACCTCCAAAACCGATAAGTAGAGATTTTCTATTAAATTTATGATTAAAGATATTCTCAAGAATAGTATCGACTGTCTCCATATTTTTATACTGTTCTCCATCAGGTACAGTGATAATATATAGCTCTTTTACTTTTAGTCTCTGTAAAAGATAACTTAAATGTAGTCCACTAACTTTTGGATTTGTTACAACTGCAACTCTCTTATCTGATAAATCTATCTCTTTTATCGTATCAATCTCAATCTTATAGCTATTATCAATCTCTCTCTTTAAATCTATATCAATAGTCATTAAGACTCCTTAAATTTTTACTGTTATTATACAATTATAGAAAAGAGAGATATTAATATGAATGAGACTATAACGGCTATCGCTACTCCTCACGGTGTAGGTGCTATCTCAATAGTTAGAGTATCGGGAAAAAATGCTCTACAAGTGGCTTCAAAGATTGTAAAGAGAGAAGAGAAGTGGTTTAGAGAAAGATATATGGCTCTCTCTAACTTCTATGATGATAAAGAGAATGTTATAGATAAAGGAATGGTTGTCTATTTTAAAGGTCCAAGATCCTTTACAGGTGAAGATATTATTGAGTTTCAGACTCACGGAGGAGTAATAATTGCTCAACTGCTATTAAAGACTCTCCTATCTTATGGTGTTCGACTTGCAACAGGTGGAGAGTTTACAAAGAGAGCTTTTCTAAATGGAAAAGTTGATCTAACTGAAGCTGAAGCTATTGGAGACCTCATCAATGCAAAAAGTGAAGAGGCTTCTCTTCAATTGACAAAACAGCTAAATGGTGAACTTAAGAAGTATGTTGATGATGTAAGAACTTCACTCGTTAATATTCTTGCCTATTCGGAGGTCTCTATCGATTATGCTGATGAAGATCTTCCAGTAACTATACTTGATAATATTAGAGATAAACTCAATAGTATAAGAGATAACTTAGAGATAACACTAAATAGTAGTCGTAGACGAACAACCATCTTTGAAGGATTCAGAATAGCTATTGTAGGTCGTCCAAATGTTGGAAAAAGTTCACTCTTAAATTCACTATTAAACTATCAGAGAGCTATTGTTAGCTCGATTGAGGGAACAACTCGGGATAGTGTAGAGGAGTATCTGACTTTAGGGACTCATCTTGTAAAAATTATCGATACAGCAGGAATTAGAGATGCTAATGACCAGATAGAGAAGATCGGTATTGAGAAGAGTTTAGAGGCTATTGAGAGTGCTGATACTGTTCTTGCTCTTTTTGATTCATCAATGAAGTTACAGAGTGAAGATTATAGAATAGTTGAACTTCTTAAAAGTAGTGATAAGAGAAGTTTTGTACTTCTAAATAAGAGTGATCTTGATAGAAAACTGGATAGTTCAGAGTTTAAAGATTTTGAGACTCTAAGTATCTCTGCAAAAGCTGATAATAGCAAACTTTTAGATAGATTAACAGAATATTTTGATGAACATAATAGTAGTTCAGAAGGTGGAATTCTTCTCTCATCAGTTAGACAAATTGATGCTGTACAGAAAACTGTTGAGTCGATTGAGTATGCCTCTGATCCTTTAAGTAGTGGTGAACTTGAGCTATTCTCATACCATATACAAGATGCTATTAACTCTATTACAGAGATCTCAAATCCATACAATTACAGTGAGATGCTTGATGAGATGTTTGGAAATTTCTGCTTAGGAAAGTAGATTTTGAGAAAAATAGTTATTTTCCTCTTATTGAGTTTGGTGCTTTTTGCAAAAAAAGAGAATATTAACACTATATACTCTCTACCTGACGATACAAATCTTCTGATTTACGAACTAAAAAAGAGGATTTCAAATGCAGATCACTATATCTACATAATCTTTAAAGATCTAAATTATAAAAAGCTCTTTACTGCAATAAAAAAGAGTCTAAATTTCTCTATTCCTATTGTTATAGTTACAGAATCAAACTCTGAAATAGTAGAAAGATTAAAACTCTATAGAGATGTAGAGATATTTCAGCTAAAAAATATAAATTTTAGTGGATTTATAATAGATGGGAAAAGAGCTTTTCTCTTTCCATCTACAATTGATAGAGATAGCTTAGAGAGAAGTTTTTCACTGATAGTTGAAACAGTTGATAAAAAGAGTCTTCAGAAGTTTGAAGATCTATTCTCTACTGCTGTTAGAAGAGCTATTGAGTCTACTCAATAACTGTCATAGGATCTATATGGTGGTTTTTCTTAATCACCTCAAAATGTAGATCCTTATAGACTCGACCTATAATAGTTCCTCTCTTTATCTTCTTTCCAACATCGATATTTGGAGCTGTACTATCAAGATGAGCATAAATTGTCTGCATACCGTTGTAGTGTTCAATAATAACGATATTTCCAAGAAGTGGAGTAGATTTAACAAGAGACACTTTTCCGTTATAGACATTTCTAACAACAGCACCTTTTGTTTTAGGCTTTAAAAGAACAGAGTTATTGAAAATCTTTATCTTATAGACTGGATCAATAAACTTTCCATACTTTTTAAGAACCGTGTAGCCATCAAGAGGAGGAATAGTCTTACTTCCTTTATACTTTCTTGTGCTACTCTTCTGATAGCTACTACCCATCTGTCTAACATACTCTTTTTTCTGTGCTTCATCAATTTGAGGTTTCTTCTTTCTAAGTCTGTTAATTTCAGCTTGAAGTGAATCTTTCTCTTTCTTGATTGATTTTAGCATACTCTTATACTCGATCTCTTTTCTCTTTAGAGATTTAGTTATATCCTCTTTCTGCCTCTTTTTACTCTTTACTCTCGCTTTCTTATCCTCAATAAACTCTATATTCTCTTTCAGTTTATTAACTTTTTTAGTCACCTCATCGATACTCTTTTTTCTATCAAGAAGATCACTATTAAATCTATTAACTTTGTTCCCATTAACTTTTTTAATAGATTTATGAACCTCTCTCAGGATAATACCGTCAAGAGTCTGAATACCTCTATCTCCACTTGATACTATCTCAAGTGATACAATAGAGGCTGTTAATACACCGATTTTACTCTGTACACCTCTCTGTTTCTTTAAAAGTCTGTTCTGTTTATCCTGCAGAGTCTTGAGAATAACACTCTCTTTCTTGTACTTAAATTCCTCTTTTTTCAGCTCTCTATCGAGTTTAAAAAGCTCTTTTTTTAGATTTTTAATCTCTTTTTTGTGTTTAAGAATTTCGTTTGCTGTTGATGAGAGTTTTGAACTATATGAGTTAAATTGCTTATCTGCCTCTTTTAATCGTATGCTACTATTTGCGAATAGTGCTGAAAATATTAAAAAAGGTATGAGAGAGATAAAAAGGACTCTTTTCCTTAGCATTATCTATTTCTTATCTCTCTTGATTTTCTATTTCTAAGAATCGTTAGCATAGCAAGAAGTAGTGACATAGAGAATGCTATAAGTAGTAACTTAATTGAGTCTCCAAAGAAATCAAAAATATCAACTTCAATTGAGATCATTAAAAATAGATTGTGTAGCCAGTCATTAAATTCAAGTAGAGAGAATGTTATAACAACAAGAAAGGTACTAATTAGAGCATCAACAACTGCAAGTTTAAAAAGAACTGCACTTCTCATCCAGATTGGAGCTCCAAAAAGTGCCATAATATTCATTCTATCTCTATGTTCAAACTGCCATATTCTCATCTCTTTAAATATTAATAGGGCTGACACCACTAAAATAGCTACTAAGAATATATTACTAATGTGTTGAAAAAGAGTCAGCATCTTATAGATCTGATCGTGAGACTTCATAAAGCCCTCTACTTTGATAACACCATCAATCTTTCCAACTCTTGTTTTTAGAGATAGAAGCTCTTCAGGTGTTGGATAGTGATCAAGAAAGACTTTATAAAATTTAGGAAGTGTCTTCTTTACTAACCCTAAGTCTGTCTTATTTAATTCACTCTGAAGTCTCTCTAATACTCGATTAGGATCTATTGCTTCTATATTCTTAATTACAGGAGCGATCTTTTTTAATGAACTCTCATCAACTTCAACTTGTGAAACTATAATCATAGAGTATTTATCTGATAGAGTCTCTTCATATACAACAACAGTTCTATCAACAATAAAGAATATCTGAAGTGTAAAGAGAATAGTAAAGAGTGCTATTACAAGTGAGAGGTGTTCTCTTAACATCTGTTATCGACCTCCCCAGTAACTATAACTATTCTCAATCTGACTCAATCGACCATCATTTATAGAGTAGTGTGTATGTTGAATGTCGATATTTGGAGCAATATCGTGTGTTACAACAACAACGGTTGTCTCAAGTTGTCTATTAGCTCCCTCAAGAAGTTTCCATATAACTTGACTTGAATAGCTATCAAGGTTTCCTGTTGGCTCATCAGCAAGAATGATTGTAGGGTTATGAGCCAATGCTCTTGCCATTGCGACTCTCTGCTGTTCTCCTCCAGATAATTCAAGTGGATAACGACCTCTCTTCTCGTAAAGATCAACATGAGCAAGAAGTTTATTAACCTGTGCATCACAAACCTTTTTTGAGAAACCTGCTATTAGTAGAGGTAGCATAACATTCTTCTCGACAGTCCACTCTTTTACAAGTTTATAATCTTGAAAGACAATACCTATATGTTGTCTTAGTGTAGAGAGATGTTTCTCTTGAATGTTTCGTAGACTTGTTCCTGCAACCATTAAGTTTCCTGAAACTGGAGACATATCTCCATAAAAGGATTTAAGTAGTGTAGACTTCCCACTACCACTCGGTCCAGTTATAAAGACAAATTCACCTTTTCTTATGGAGAAAGAGGCTTGATCAATAATATTATCATACTCATTATAAGCGAGTGATAACCCTTCAGCAGATATTACAGCTTGATTTGTATCCATCCTATAGTAACTCTCTTAAATAGTTCTCTATTTCTCTATTAATTCCTATCGGAATAGCTTTTTTAATCAAATATTCTACCCTCTTTTTACTTACAAAGAGAAAAGTGGTCTCTGGATAGTTATAACTTCCCATAACAATATGTAGCAGTTTACCACCACTTTCAATTGAGTAAATTGATTTAAAGCTTATGAACCACTCATCTTTTCTGATTGTCTCTCCAACCATATTTTCTATCTTATCAGTATTAAAGTTTTCACCACTGAATTCACCTGTTGTAATAGGCTGACTATTTTCACTTTTTTCTCTATTTGTAATATGCATATCATAGATATTTTTCTCTTGCTTTCTCCATCTTGCTTCATACTTACTGATAACATCGATAGGAATATTCTTAAAAAGCTCCATCTGTAACTCTTTTTCACTTAGAAAAAGCTCCATTGATGATTGAAAATAGTTTTCACTATCTGTTCTTAACTCAAGTTTTCCTCCAACAGATAGAACCCGTTTAGCCTCTTGTAGAAAACTATCTTTTATAACTCTTCGATGAGGTTTCTTATCCCAAGGAACAGGAAAGTGAACAAATATCTTATCTATGCTGTTTGATGGGATAGATTCAAGAAAGTGTCTTGCATCAAAATCAAGAACATCAATATTTGTTATCCTCTGTATCTCAATCTGTTTAAGAACTTGTTCTATTGATGGTTTATGTATCTCAATTCCGATAAATTTAACATCTGGATTTGCTTCTGCTTGATGTAGTAGGTGACGACCACTACCAAAGCCTATCTCTATCCAGACCTCTCCACTATAATCGTAACTACTTGAAAAGTGATCAAGTTCTCTTAATCGATCTCTATATTTTAGATGTTGAGACTCTTGTAAGTTTAAATTTGATGTTAAAGGCTCTAAGCCTAACTTTCTACTTAGACTATCTATCGCTCTATGAAGTGGATAGTTTGGTGATGGTCGAGTGTGTTTTTCACTCTTAATTATGTAACCACGATCTTTTCTTTTCACTTCAAGGAAAAACTCTTTATCTCTGAATCTTGTTGGAATAAGGTAGTGTTCTCTATCGCTATCTTCCGAAGCTGTAAATAGAAACTCTACCTCATCATTCTCAATCTTCTCACTGAACGGTTTAAAATTTTCTACAAATATATGAGGCATACTACTCCACTCTTAAACTTTTTTCACTCTCTTCTGTTGGCTTTGATGTGATTCCATATCTATCAATAGATAAGACCTGATAAGAGTATGTATCTTTAGGTTTAACTTCTCTATCAACAAACTTAGTCTCTTTTGTTAAGAACTCTTTTGTCTCAACAGTGATCCAGCCACTCTTCTTCTTTCTAATAATCTTATATTGACGACTTCTATTATCTGTTGAATCCCAAAATAGAGTTATATCTCTCTCTGATGAGATTATCTTAATCAGTTTAGGTGTTGAAGGTTTTCTAAGGGTACTACCATCTATTGATAAATCTGGTAAGATAGACTCAAGACCATCTTTATCTACAACAGACACCTTATAGAAAGCTCTCTGTCCATCTTCAGAGAGTCGATCAAGATAGAAGTTATCTTTAGTCTCTTTTATAAGATCAAATTTAGCATCGTGTTCAAAACTTCTATATACTCTATATGTACGAATATCTTTCTCTTTACTCACCTGCCAAGAGACTCTTATCTGTTTTGGCATATCAAAAGTTGTCTCTATGTTTTTAATAGGTTTAGGAAGATCCTTTGTTTCAACCTCAACTGTTTTACTCGGTTTAGAGACTATTCCATCAAAAGTTTTAACACGAAGTCTATACTTATAGAGTCTATCGTTTTCAAGACCATAATCGATATACTCAACATTAAAACGGTTCTTTACCGTAGCTATCTCTATCCATTTTGGGTTATATATAGAGCTTCTCTCTATAATATATCCTGCAACTCTCTGACTCTGATGAGGTCTCCATAGTAACTTTATTTTATTGGCAAGATTTCCAACAGAGATAATATAGTTTATAGGTTGAATAGCTGGTTGTGTTCTCGCTTTAACAGTTTTAGAACCTTTTGATTCTCTATCATCAGAAGTATAAGCTGTAAATCTATACTGATATAGAGTGTTTGGTTTTAAGTTAGTATCTACATAGTGTGAAATTGCTCTATCTTTTAAATTAGCTACATTTATGAGTTTAGCACTACCATTACCATCTACACTGTTAAGTCTATAAATCTTATAACCGACTATATCAGAACTATCAGATAGAGGAATCCACTCAAAAGCTACTGCACTCATATCGGAAAGAGTCTGAATACTCTTTACTGTTGGCAGAGATGGATCTTGTTTCATCGGTTTAGAGTTTATTCCATCTCCTAAACTACTAATAGCACAACCACCTATTAATGTAGTGTAGAGTGCTAAACTGCTATAAATTATAAATTTCTTGAATATCTTCATACTTTAACTCCATACCAAAATTACTCTTTATGTAGTCCCTCATTGGGCTATATAGGGGAGCTTCTACTTGCAACTTTTTTCCTGTCTCTGGATGAATCAGATATAGAATGTATGCATGTAAAAAAATTGATTCAATATTATCTTTTTTGGACTTAAAAGAGTATAAACTATCTCCTAAAATATAGCGATGAAGTGCCTGTAAATGGACTCTTATCTGATGTGTACGACCTGTAAATAGTTTACAGAAAAGTAACTCTTCTCTACTATTTAGAGACTCTTTAAACTTTCTAAACTCTGTTTTTGCACTCTTTCCACCATCTACAATAGCCATCTTTAATCTATCTTTTGGATTTCGAGCAATAGGTTTATCAATAACTGTACTCTCTTTTAGTGGCTGGTTTACAATAGCAAGGTAGTATCGTCCCATACTTCGATCTTGAAGCTGTTCAGATAATTTCTGATGAGTCTGATTATCTTTGGCAATAACCATTGCTCCAGTTGTCCATTTATCAAGTCTGTGAACTATACCGTGTCTCTCCTCACCATTAAGAGTTGAGAGAGAGACTCCTCTATTTTTTAGCCAATCTACAAGTGTTGCCTCTTTTACAGATGGAGCAGAGTGTACAACAACCCCAGCAGGTTTGTTAACGACTAAAAGATAATCATCTTCGTATAGAACCGGCACATCAAAATTGACACTATATTCACTATCTACACTCTCTTTTTCAGGAAAAACAATATTGATTACATCATCTATCTTTAACTTTAAGCCTCTCTTTTTTGAAATCTTGCCATTAATAGAGATATTCCCATCAGCTATAAGTTTTTCAACTTGATTTCTCGATTCACTTAAATACTCAGATATAAATTTATCTACTCTAATCTCTTTTTCAACAGTTATAGTCAAACTTTTAATATTCCCTTACACATCTAATATAGCTATTTCGACTACTTCCAATTTTCCCTCTCTCAAAATCTACTGACCATAGAGAGTTTCCACTGCTATCTGATGTGGTATAGTCACCATTTTTACTATTAAAGAAAGTTCTATATATATAGGGTTCAGAACTTCTATATGGATCAACGATTGAATACAGCTCTCTAATTGTAGGAAGTCTCCAATCACTATATCCTGCAAATATAAGACCATCACAATACTCTTGAGCCTCTGTATAGTATCTTTCAACAATAACTTCCCCATCTTGCCATATTAGATGGTTTCTACTATCTGTAACTATCTTGTTTTCATTGTCTCTTTTAAGAGTAGGAGTGTAGTTATAGTCACCTGATACACATCTTACATATACTTGACTATACTTATAATCCTTTATTGCCCAACTCTCTTCACCAGTAGAGAAGTCAATAGTTCTCATATTGTCTTCCTCTCCATAGAAAGTGACATCAGTGGAACTCCAATACTCTGCACTTTTCATATAGTTCCAGATGTATGTATCAGCAACTGGATTACTCCTATCAAGATTTGTTAAGTACCAAAGTTCTTTGATAGTTGGAACTCTCCAGTTAGATATACTTCCTATTCTGAGGTTTTCACAATACTCTTTAACTACGGAATACTCTCCATTAAAATTTTCACTATCTGCCCAAAGTAGTCCTGTTAGACTATCTGAAACAAATCCAGCACTACTTCTCTCAAGAACTCTATTATCAAGAAAGTTTCCAACTGGAGATGCTGTTGATGAGGTGCTATCACTCTTCTCATATATCTCGATACTTTTGAAGAAACTATTTGTTTCACCCTCACTATCTGTAACAGTTAGAGTGATTTTATGAAAACCGATTGATAGCTTTGATACCTCTATTTTAGACTCTGTTCCAAGCTGACCATCTTTATCAGAAGACCAGACAAAAGAGCTTATCTCTCCATCAGGATCAATTGATGTAGAACCATCAAGAGTAATTACCTCATCTTGAGAGTAACGAACTTTATCTAAATAGTAGGTAGCAGTAGGTTTTTTATTTGTTTCAAGAGTATCTTGAACACTCTCTTTTATTGACTCCATATTTTCAGTACCACAAGAAGAGAGTAGAACAGTTATGGTTACTACAAAAAAAATCTGTTTAATTACTGAAC
>Ga0193956_1001087_pt1 | contig 11247 bp, 8 predicted proteins | sample BB_7_MG_FD_140358 | JGI IMG/M metagenome (GOLD analysis project Ga0193956, IMG submission 140358) | Microbial mat bacterial communities from the Broadkill River, Lewes, Delaware, United States - BB_7_MG | ecosystem: Environmental > Aquatic > Freshwater > River > Microbial mats | place: USA...
ATATCTCTATATTTTTCAGAACCATACTTAATAGACTTTCTACCTGTAGAAAAACTGTAATTACCTCTTTGATATATTAAATATATTTCACCAAGAGTTGATTCTCCTCCAGCTTCTCTGTTTGCAAAATAACTTTTAGGGAGTCTTTTTTCTCTATCCATTAAAAATTCAACTGGTTCATAAGAGTAGAAATTAATAAAACCTTTCAAGTCCTTATCTATTTCTCCACTATATTCCAATTTTAAACCGATAAGCGATCCACTTGTAGCTTCTAAACCATTCTCGTTTCCAGTAAGAATATCTTGAAACATCATATAGCCATCTATTTTATGGTTCTCAAATCCATAAAGAGGGACTATTAGAAATGTAAAAAATAGAAATAATTTAAATTTATTCACAAATATGTTCTCCAATTTCTTTAGATTTTATCTAAATTATTATTTCAAACAAAAAAAGTGTAACTTTAAAATATCGATAAATTGGGGACTTTAAGAGTGTTTAATAACTATTTTTAGAATCTTTTTAAAAAAACTTGACATCATAAATATTTTTGCATATAATTTCGCCATCAATTCAAGGAACGAATTGAAAAAATAAGCTGGATTAGCTCAGTTGGTAGAGCAGCTGATTTGTAATCAGCAGGTCGCGGGTTCGAGTCCCATATCCAGCTCCACTTTATTATTTATTCGGGTTCAGTGTTTAACCAAAAATAATATGGTGAGATACTCAAGTGGCCAACGAGGGCAGACTGTAAATCTGCTGGTTTTTACCTTCGAAGGTTCGAATCCTTCTCTCACCACCACTAATATATGCGGGAATAGCTCAGTTGGCTAGAGCGTCAGCCTTCCAAGCTGAGGGTCGCGAGTTCGAGTCTCGTTTCCCGCTCCATTTTAAACTATTTTTACAAAATTATCTTTTTTCTTTTAATTTTTAAACAAAAACGATAAAAATGTTTTAAATAGCATTGGAGCTTCACTGTGCCCATATAGCTCAGAGGCAGAGCACTTCCTTGGTAAGGAAGAGGTCGGCGGTTCAATTCCGCTTATGGGCTCCATTTTCGGAGCTCTGACAATACATTATAAAAAGAATATTGAAGCCTATTGATAGTATAATAGAGGCTCTAAAAACTTTTTGGAGGAAAATCAAAAAATGGCTAAAGAAAAATTCGAAAGAAGTAAGCCACACGTAAATATCGGTACAATCGGACACGTTGATCACGGTAAAACAACTCTTACTGCTGCTATCACAGCTGTTCTTGCAGTTAAGACAGATGCAGAATTCAAAGATTATGATCAGATTGATAATGCTCCTGAAGAGAGAGAAAGAGGAATTACAATTGCTACTTCTCATGTAGAGTATGAGACTGAAGAGAGACATTATGCTCATGTTGATTGTCCAGGTCATGCCGATTATGTTAAAAACATGATTACTGGTGCTGCTCAGATGGATGGTGCAATTCTTGTTGTATCTGCTGCTGATGGTCCAATGCCTCAAACTCGTGAACATATTCTTCTATCAAGACAAGTAGGTGTTCCTTACATTGTTGTGTTTATGAACAAAGAAGACCTTGTTGATGATGAAGAGCTTCTTGAGTTAGTTGAAATGGAAATTAGAGAGTTACTTGATGAGTACGAATTCCCAGGTGATGATACTCCAATCGTTACTGGTTCAGCATTCCAAGCTCTTGAAGAAGCTAAATCTGGTACATTAGGTGATTGGTCTGAGAAGATTGTTAACCTTATGAACGAAGTTGATGCTTATATCCCGACTCCTGAAAGAGATACTGATAAAGACTTCCTTATGCCTATCGAGGATGTTTTCACTATCCAAGGTCGTGGTACTGTTGTTACAGGTAGAATTGAAAGAGGTGTTCTTAAACTAAACGAAGAGATTGAAATCGTTGGTATTAGAGATACTCAAACAACTACTGTTACTGGTATTGAGATGTTCAGAAAAGAGATGGATGAAGGTAGAGCTGGTGATAATGCTGGTATTCTTTTAAGAGGAATCAAGAAAGAAGATGTTGAGAGAGGTCAAGTTCTCTGTAAGCCAGGAAGCATTAATCCACATAAAAAATTCGAAGCTGAAGTTTATATCTTAAGCAAAGATGAAGGTGGTAGACACACTCCATTCTTTAACGGTTATAGACCACAGTTCTATGTAAGAACAACAGATGTTACTGGTTCAATTACTCTTCCTGAGGGTGTTGAAATGGTTATGCCTGGTGACAACTTAAAAATCAATGCTGAGTTAATAAACTCAATTGCGATGGAAGAAGGTACTAAGTTTGCTATCCGTGAAGGTGGTAGAACTGTTGGTGCTGGTGTTGTTACAAAAATTATTGAGTAATCGTTGATGAGAGAGATTATTCACTTAGCTTGTGAAGAGTGTTCGAGAAGAAACTACCACACAACTAAAAACAAAAAGACTCATAGTGAGAAGTTTTCTGCAAAGAAATACTGTAAGTTTTGTAAAAAACATACAGCTCACAAAGAGGCAAAATTATAAAATTGCTCCCCCAATCTCTGGGGGACTATAAAAACATAGGTCAGTAGCTCAGTTGGTAGAGTATCGGTCTCCAAAACCGAGTGTCGTGGGTTCGAGCCCCTCCTGGCCTGCCACTTTTTAAGGAACTAATGGATGAGCGGTTTAACAAAAGTTTTCAAAGATGCTAAAGTAGAGCTATCAAAAGTAATTTTCCCAACTAAACCACAGGTTAAAAATGCGTTTTTTTCTGTTTTTGTAGTTGTAACATTCATATCTCTATTCCTCGCACTTGTAGATCTGATTATGTCAGCATCTCTATCAGCAATCGTTGGTTAATGTAGTGGAACAGAAACATAGATGGTACACAGTTAGAACATATGCAGGACAGGAACTTTATGTCCAGAAAGCTATTCTACACTTAATTGAAGAGGATAAGCTTCACGATAGAGTGAAAGATGTAATTGTTCCAACTGAAGATGTTATTGAAGTAAAAAATGGTAAAAAGCGTATTACTGAAAGATCTCTCTATTCAGGATATGTCTTTGCTAATATGCTTTTAGATTCTGAAAATGTACTTCTCTCTAAAATTAGCTCAATCCCTAAAGTATCAGGTTTTGTTGGTGACTCAAATGGTCCAACTCCACTATCTGAAGAGGATATCTCAAAGATTCTTGAGAGAGTTGAAAATAGAGCAGCACCTCGTCCAAAAGTGGCATTTGACAAAGGAGAGTCAGTTAGAATAATTGATGGATCTTTTGCAAACTTTATTGGTGTTGTTGAAGAGTATGATTTTGAACACGGTGTATTAAAACTAAATGTTCCTATTTTTGGTAGAAATACACCTGTTGAACTTCCATATTCACAGGTAGAAAAAGTCGAAGAGGCTTAATTTTTAGAAGATATTTAGTTAGAAAGGTTTCTGTTTATGGCTAAAAAAATAGCAGGTTATATTAAACTTCAAATTGATGCAGGTAAAGCTAATCCATCTCCACCAGTTGGTCCAGCTCTTGGTCAAAGAGGTGTTAATATTATGGAATTCTGTAAGGCTTTTAATGAAAAGTCTAAAGATCAGATGGGTTATAAATTACCAACAATTATCACAGTTTACAGTGATAAGAGTTTCTCTTTTGAAATCAAGAAGCCACCAGCTTCAGCACTGATTAAAAAGAGTCTTAATCTTAAATCAGGTAGTGATAATCCTCTTAAAAACAAAGTTGGTCAGCTTACAAAAGCTCAACTTATGGATATCGTGAATATTAAGATTTCTGATCTTAATACAAACGACCCTGAACAAGCTTCAAGAATCATCGCTGGTTCTGCAAGAAGTATGGGTGTAACTGTAGAGGATTAATCCAACCTCTACTATCTTCACCACCGAGATATAAAAGTATGGTGGTAGGAAAATTTTTCTGTTACAGGAATGATACAAATGGCAAAAAGAGTCAATAAAAGATATAAAGCTCTTCTTGAAAAAGTTGAAGCTACTAAGCTTCATACACTTGAAGAAGCTGTTGAGACTGTAAAAAGTTTAAAGTCTACGAAGTTTGATGAGACAGTTGAGATTTCTATGAATCTTGGTGTTGATCCTCGACATGCTGACCAGATGATTAGAGGTTCAGTTGTACTTCCACACGGAACAGGTAAGACTGTAAGAGTTGCTGTTTTCGCAAGAGGTGCAAAAGCTGATGAGGCAAAAGCTGCTGGTGCTGATATTGTTGGTACAGATGATTTAGTTGCTGACATTAAAGCTGGAAATTTCAATTTTGATATTGCAGTTGCTACTCCAGACACTATGGGTCTTGTTGGTCAAATCGGTAGAATCCTTGGGCCAAAAGGTTTAATGCCTAACCCTAAAACTGGTACAGTTACAATGGATGTTACAAAAGCTATTAATAACTTAAAAGCTGGTCAAGTTAACTTCCGTGTAGACAAAAAAGGGAATATGCATGCAGGTGTTGCTAAGGCAAGTTTCTCTGCAGAGCAGATTCTTGAGAACACAACAGAGTTCGCAAAAGCTATTAACAAACAGAAACCTGCTTCGGCTAAAGGTAAGTTCATAAAGAGTGCTACTCTCTCTTTAACAATGAGTCCTGCTGTAAAAGTCGATACTAATATATTAGCTGACATTAAATAAACAACTAAAACTTAGAGTAGTTATCTTAGACTCGAGATAGTCGGAGGTTTTTAAAACCTTAATTTATCCGACTTGAAGTCTCTGTCGGAAAGGAGGAAAAATGAACAAAACTCAAAAAGAAGAGCTTGTAAATGGGCTATCATCAGAGTTTGAAACTGCTGGTGCAATTGTTGCTTGTAACTATCAAGGTTTATCAGTTTCTGATCTTGAGGCATTAAGAAATGCTGCAAGAGAGAAAGAGGTAAAAGTACAAGTTATCAAGAATAGCCTTGCTACAATCGCCCTTAATAAGGCTGAACTTAATGGTTTAGAGCTTAAGAATATGAATGTATTCGTATGGGGTGAAGATGCAATTGCTACATCAAAAGTAGCTTCTAACTTTGCTAAAGATAGTGATGCCTTTGAAATTAACTCTGCATTTATTGATAAAGATATTGCAGATATTGCTAAGGTTGAAGCATTTGCTAAGTTGCCTGGTAGAGAAGAGCTTCTTGGAATGCTTGCATCTGTATGGATGGGACCAATCAGAAACTTTACTATCGGCTTAAATGCACTTAAAGAGAAAAATGAGAATCCTGAAGCAGCAGAAGCTGAATAGGGTAAGAAGAAAACGAATTAAAAAATAATTAGAATCTTAAGGAAAATAAAGATGGCTGTAACAAAAGAAGATGTTTTAGAGTATATCTCAAACCTAAGTGTTTTAGAGCTTTCAGAGCTTGTTAAAGAGTTTGAAGAGAAGTTTGGTGTATCTGCACAACCTGTTGCTGTTGCTGGTGCTGCTGGTGGTGAAGCTGCTGCTGCTGAAGAGAAGACAGAATTTGATGTTATTCTTAAAGATGCTGGTGCTAAGAAGATCAATGTAATTAAGGCTGTTAGAGGTCTTACAGGTCTTGGTCTTAAAGAGGCTAAAGCTGCTGTAGAAGAGACTCCAAACACAATTAAAGAGGGTGTTTCTAAAGAAGATGCAGAAGAAGCTAAAAAGCTACTCGAAGAGGCTGGTGCATCTGTAGAAGTAAAGTAAGTTTATCTACTTAACTATTTCTCTCCCCCTATGGGGGAATTCTTCAAACAAAACTATTTTTTCTTTTTTGTTTTAAAAATCTATCAATAAGGTACTTTGATGTTAAATAGCTTAAAATCTGGAAATCGGCTAAGAGTTGATTTTTCAAAAACTCCACAAGAGATAGAAGTTCCAAACCTACTACAACTTCAAAAAAGTAGCTACGAAAATTTCTTAATGATTAACTCTGCAGATCGGAGTAAAAGTGGTATAGAGAGAGTTTTCCGTTCTATCTTTCCTATTCACGATAATAAAATTACACTTGACTATCTCGGCTCAGAGGTTACAAAACCTAAATATACAGTTAGAGAGTCGATGGAGAGAGGCTTAACCTACTCTGTATCACTAAAGATAAAAATTCGACTAACAGTATGGGATAGAGACGAGAATACAAAAGAGAAAATAGGTACGAAAGATATTAAAGAGCAGAACATCTTTATTCGTGATATTCCTATGATGACTGACAGAACATCATTTATTATTAATGGTGTTGAGAGAGTTGTTGTTAATCAGCTCCATAGAAGTCCAGGGGTTATCTTTAAAGAGGAAGAGTCTGCTAATAGTAAAAAATTAATCTCTACTGCACAGATTATTCCAGATAGAGGATCTTGGATTCATTTTGAGTATGATCCAAAAGATGTACTCTATATGAGAATTAATAAGAGAAGAAAAATTCCTATTACTATTATCTTTAGAGCTTTAGGTTATACAAAATTCGACATTCTTAGAATGTTCTACTCGATGAAAAAGGTTTATGTAAGTCGTGAAGACGAGAAATTCCTTATCGAATTTAATCCTGAAACTCATCTTGATGAGAGATTTGAATATCCATTAATTAGTGAAGATGGAGAGATGCTTCTTGAAGCTGGTAAAAAGCTTACAAAAAGAAAAGTAAAATCCCTTGTCGAAGCAAAAATTGATAGAGTTCAATACCCTATTGAGACTCTAATTGAGAGATATATAGCTAATCCTATTCTTAATGATGAGGGTGAGATTATTGCTGATACTCTTACAAAAATTGAGAAGATTGACTTTAAAAACACAACATTTACAGAGTTTGATATTGTTGATGATCTTGCTGATGGTGTAGACTCATCAATTATAAATGCTTTCAATGTTGATGATGAGAATCTTAAAGTTATGAGAAAAGAGGTTGAAGAGAACTTTGCAAATGCTAAAGAGAATGATTTAGCAATTCTTAGAATCTACAAAGTTATGAGACCAGGTGAGTCTTACTCAAACCTTGAGAAAGCTCGTGAATTCTTTAACCAACTATTCTTTGATCCAGAGAGATATGACTTAACACAAGTTGGTCGTATGAAGATGAATCATAAATTAGGTTTAGATGTTCCTGAATATGTGACTGTTTTAACTGCTGAAGATATTATTCATACTGTAAAATATATCATTAAAGTTAAAAACAATAAGGGTCATATCGATGATCGTGATCACCTTGGAAACCGTCGTATTCGTGCAATTGGTGAACTTCTTGCAAATGAGCTTCATAAAGGGCTTGTTAAGATGCAGAAGACTATCAAGGATAAGGTAACAGGTGGAAGTAACTCTGTTGCTGAATTTATGCCTCACGACCTCATCAACTCTAAAACGATAACTTCAACAATTATGGAGTTTTTTGCGAGTGGTCAGCTTTCACAGTTTATGGATCAGACAAACCCACTATCAGAAGTTACTCATAAAAGAAGACTCTCTGCACTTGGTGAAGGTGGTCTTGTAAAAGAGAGAGCTGGATTTGAGGTTCGAGATGTTCACCCTACTCACTATGGTCGTATCTGTCCAGTTGAGACTCCAGAGGGTCAAAATATTGGTCTTATTAACACACTTGCTACTTACTCAAAAGTTAATATTCACGGATTTATTGAGTCTCCTTATAAAGTTGTAAAAGGTGGGATCATCACAGATGAGATTGTCTACTTAACAGCTACACAGGAAGAGGGACATATTATCGCTTCATCTTCTAATAAGATAGATCGTGAAAATGGTAAATTCCTTGAAGAGTTTGTAGAGTCAAGAGAAGATGGTGAAATAGTTCTTAAAAAAGTTACTGATGTAACTCTATTTGACCTATCTCCACATATGATTGTTGGTGTTGGTGCTTCTCTAATTCCATTCCTTGAACACGATGATGCTAACCGTGCCTTAATGGGATCGAATATGCAACGACAGGCAGTTCCTCTTCTTATCTCTGAAGCTCCAATGGTTGGAACAGGTGTTGAAAAACTTGTTGCTCGTGATGCTTGGGAAGCGATTAAGAGTGAGAGAGCTGGTGTTATTGAGAAAGTTGATGCTAATAATATCTATGTAATGGGTGAAGATGAAGAGGGTGCTTATATCGATCACTATCCACTTCAGAAAAACCTAAGAACAAACCAGAATACAACTTTTTCTCAGAGAGTAACTGTAAAAAGAGGTGAAAAAGTTGAAGCTGGTCAAGTTGTTGCTGATGGTCCATCTATTGATAGAGGTGAGTTAGCTCTTGGTAAGAATATGCTTGTTGCTCTTATGCCTTGGAACGGTTATAACTTCGAAGATGCTATCGTTGTAAGTGAGAGAATTATTCGTGATGATGTCTTCACTTCTGTTCATGTTTATGAGAAGAGCATCGAAGCTCGTGAACTAAAGCACGGTATAGAAGAGATCACAAAAGATTTACCAAACATTAAAGAGGAACAGGTTGAACATCTTGACGATAGTGGTATCATTAAGATCGGTACTTATGTAAAACCTGGAATGATTCTTGTTGGAAAAATCTCTCCTAAAAAAGAGGTTAAGCCGAGTCCAGAAGAGAGACTCTTAAGAGCGATCTTTGGTGATAGAGCTGGTCACGTTGTTGATAAATCTCTTGTCTGTCCTCCATCAACAGAGGGTGTTGTTATCGATGTGAAGATCTTCACTAAAAAAGGTCATCAGAAAGATAAAAGAGCTTTAGAAGTTGAGAAAGAGGCTCGTGATAAGCTTGAGAAAGAGCATAACGATCGTCTTGAGATGCTCGATAAAGAGGAGATGTTACAGATTATCTCTACTCTAAGTCGTGAAGAGCTTAAGAAGTCTGCCTCTTTTAATGGAACTGACTACTTTGCTGGAGATAAAATTCCTGCAAAAGAGGTTGAAAAAGCTAATAGATTCTCACTAAATAGTCTTGCAAAATCGTTTGAGAGATCAATATCTCGAGAGTATGACAAGATTAAAGGTCACTTCCAGAGTGAAAAAGAGAAACTCCGTGAAGAACACGAAGAGAAGATAAACATTCTTGAGAAAGATGATATTCTTCCTAATGGTGTTGTTAAGAAAGTTCTTGTCTATGTTGCTACTAAGCGAAAGCTTAAAGTTGGTGACAAGATGGCTGGACGACACGGTAACAAAGGTATCGTTTCAAATATCGTTCCAGAGATGGATATGCCTTACCAAGAGAGTGGTGAGCCAGTAGATATTGTTCTTAATCCACTTGGTGTTCCATCTCGTATGAATATCGGTCAGGTTCTTGAGATGCATCTCGGTATGGCAGGTAAAAAACTTGGTCATCAGATTACAGATATGTTTGAGAAAGCACAAAGTGATTTCTTAAAAGATCTTAAAGCAAAAATGGTCGCTATTGCAGATATTGCAAGATTTATGAATGCTAAAGAGTTTATTGAGAACTTATCTGATGAGAAACTTCTTAAATATGCAAGAGACTGGGCAAAAGGTGTTAAGTTTGCAACAACAGTCTTTGAGGGTGTAAATCCAGCAGAGTTTGAGAAGCTGTTTGAACTTGCTAAAATGGACAAAGATGGTAAGACTGTTCTATATGATGGTCGAACTGGTGAGAAGATTAAAGAGAGAGTTAATGTCGGTTATATGTACATTCTTAAACTGCATCACCTTGTTGATGAGAAAGTTCATGCTCGTTCAACTGGACCATACTCACTCGTAACTCGACAGCCTGTTGGTGGTAAAGCACTATTTGGTGGTCAGAGATTTGGAGAGATGGAAGTTTGGGCATTAGAGGCTTATGGTGCTTCTGCAACTCTAAAAGAGATGCTAACTATTAAGTCTGATGATGTTGATGGTCGTCTTGAAGCTTATAAGGCTATTACAAAAGGTAAGAGTGTTCCTAAATCTGGTATTCCAGAGACACTATTTGTACTCACAAAAGAGTTACAGTCACTTGCCCTCGATGTAGAGGTTATCGGTAAAGAAGAAGAGGAAGAAGAGGAAGAGTAGTTATGATGAACATAAACTTTGAAGATGTAGAGCGAATCGAAGAGGTTCGCCCAAAAGATATTAAAGAGCTTCAATTTAGACTTGCAAGTCCTGAGAAGCTACTATCTCTTAGTTATGGTGAAGTTAAAAAGCCAGAAACTATCAACTACCGAACACTAAAGCCTGAGAGAGACGGGCTTTTCTGTTCAAAGATCTTTGGACCAACAAAAGATTATGAGTGTCTCTGTGGAAAATATAAGAAGAAGAGATATGAGGGTGTTATCTGTGAAAAGTGTGGTGTTGAGGTAACAGACTCTAAAGTTCGTCGTAGTAGAATGGGACATATTGAGCTTGTAACTCCAGTTGCTCATACTTGGTATGTAACATCTCTACCGAGTCGAATCGGTACACTTCTCGGTGTTAAGATGAAAGATCTTGAACGAGTACTCTACTATGAAGCTTATATCGTTTTAAAATCTGGTGAAGAGACATATTACGATACAGAGCAGACTACAAAAGTTGTTAAATTTGATATTCTGAATGAAGAGCAGTATCGAGAACTTAACAAGAGATTCTCTGGAACAGGTTTTGAAGCTCAGATGGGTGGAGATGCTGTTCTTAATCTTCTTGAGAGTCTTGACCTCATCGAAATCTTTGATCAACTCAAAGAGGAGATGTCAATCTCTAAATCGGAAGCTAAAAAGAAGACACTTGTAAAACGGTTAAAAGTTGTTGAGTCATTCTTAAAGTCAGGAAATAGACCTGAGTGGATGATGTTAAAAGTTCTTCCTGTACTTCCACCAGACTTAAGACCACTTGTTGCTCTTGATGGTAGTAAGTTTGCAACTTCTGATGTTAATGATCTATATCGTAGAGTTATCAATAGAAATGATCGTCTTAAGAGACTAATCGTTAATGATGCTCCTGACATTATTGTTAGAAATGAGAAGAGAATGCTTCAAGAGGCAGTTGATGCTCTATTTGATAATGCAAGAAGAAGCAATGCCGTTAAAGGTCCTAACAAGAGAGTTCTAAAATCTCTTTCAGAGATCATCAAAGGTAAGCAGGGTCGATTTAGACAGAATCTACTTGGTAAACGAGTCGATTTCTCTGGTCGTTCTGTTATCGTTGTTGGACCTAATCTTCAAATGGATCAGTGTGGTCTACCTAAAAATATGGCGATTGAGCTATTTAAACCACATCTTATTGCAAGACTTGAAGAGAAGGGTTATGCAACAACTATCAAACAGGCTAAAAGACTGATTGAAGATAAAGCTCCAGAAGTTTGGGAGTCACTACAAGAGGTTGTTGAGTCTCACCCAGTTATGCTGAACAGAGCTCCAACACTTCATAAACTCTCAATTCA
>Ga0193956_1001088_pt1 | contig 11244 bp, 10 predicted proteins | sample BB_7_MG_FD_140358 | JGI IMG/M metagenome (GOLD analysis project Ga0193956, IMG submission 140358) | Microbial mat bacterial communities from the Broadkill River, Lewes, Delaware, United States - BB_7_MG | ecosystem: Environmental > Aquatic > Freshwater > River > Microbial mats | place: USA...
AAAAATTTTTTTTGATGATAGTGGTTGTTTAATTTTAGGGGAAAAAAATCAAAAAAACAAAACAAATATTGTGTTATGGGTATATGCAAAAGATAAACAAAAATATATCAATGCAAAAAAAGCGTGGTATAGTGTAGATGAACTTTCACCAATGAGATATGGATTTGGTGCTTATTCTAAAAAACAAGATAAAAGAATAGACTTTGAAACAATGAAAAAAAATATGCTAAGTCAAACAACCATGGCAAATCCAAAAGTAAGGAAACATATACTTGGAAGCAATTGATTTTTTAACTATCATATCTATTGCATTTATTGGTTCCTTTGGACACTGTATAGGAATGTGCGGTGGAATTGTAATAGCGTATTCAAGTACAAAAATAGAAACCCAATGGGATAAAAATCATCAAATACTAGCACACTTGTTTTATTCACTAGGAAGAGTTACTACATATGTTTTTTTTGGTGCTCTATTTGGCTATATTGGAAGTGTTATCTCTTTTAGTAATCTAGCAAATGGATTATTACTTATCATTGCAGGAGTGGTGATGCTTCTTGTTGGTGGATCGTTAAGTGGAAAAATAAAATTTATCAAAAATATTGAACACTATATACAAAACAGTACTTGGTATCATAACAACTTTAAAGAGCTTCTTCAAAGTGATTTTTTGGGGAGTTTTTATATCCTTGGACTTTTAAATGGACTTTTACCTTGTGGGCTAGTATACTTTTTTGCAATAACAGCTGCTAGTACTGCTAGTGCATTAGATGGTGCAATTGTTATGTTAATATTTGGATTAAGTACCGTTCCTGCTATGTTTTCATTGGGGTTTTTTGTAGGTATATTTAGAAAAACAGCAATTAGAAATATTATGGTAAAACTAGCAACCATAGGTGTACTTATCTATGGAGGATACACTATTTATAACGGCTATACATATATTATAAATCCTGATAAAACTTTGATTGACTGTCATTAACTAAAATATAAAGCAAATATAGTACAATGTGCGTATGAAAACAATACTAACAATACTACTAATAATCACCGCATTAAACTCCTCTTTGAGTGCAAAGAAAAATATAACACTAAAATGGCTCAAACAACAGCCAACTAGCTATGCTAAAGACTTTTACATATGGAGATATCTAAATCAAAACATTACTCCAAAAGAAGCCAATAAAGCTTTAGCGCAAGTAAGACGACTAAACAATAAAATTCTTTACAGATATATAAATAAATCAAAAGATGAAACCCTAAAAGACTATAAATCTTGTATGAAAGCTAAAACAAAAGATTTGATTGGAAAAAAACCATACTGTATAGAAGCAGGGCTTAGTGTTTATGATGCAACAAAACTATCTAAAAAAGATCTAACACTCGTCCTTAATAAAGTAAAAGATGAATATCCACTGTTAGCAGACAAATTAAAAATACTAAACTCTCCAACTCCTTTTCAAACATTAGCTTCAAGTGAAGCAAAAACTATTTTTGATACATTTAATCAAGTAGGGGGAGTTTATCGAGTAAAACACTTCAATCAATACTTGCCAAAACAACTACTAAAAAAACTAAAATATGAAAAAAAGTTTGCCCAAACTATCAAACTAATAGTTACAAATCTAAACATGAGAAAATCTCAAATATCATTATTGCAACTAAGTCCAGAGAACTTAAAATACAAAAGTGTATTCCACTTAGCAATAAATGCAATCAGACACAAAAAAGAAGACCTTGCGCTTATTTATTTAGAAGATGCTTATACAAAAGCATATTATCAAATGCAAAAAGACAATATAACATTTTGGCAATATCAACTAACAACTGATAAAAAATATCTTGAGCTTTTAAATAAAAGTTGGGATGTAAATCTATATACTTTGTATGCTAAAAATATTTTAAAACAAAAACATACCAATATCATTTATGATATCAAACTACTAAAAGACAATCCAAAATACACTTATGATATATCTGACCCATTTGCTTGGTTAAAAGTTTTAAAGCAGAGTAAAAAGATGGATGATAAAAAACTAAAAAAATATCAAAATATGTTTACATCAGAAGAAACACTTGGACATTTGTCTTTTGTAAAAGAGAGATATGATAGATATAGAAACTCATATTTTGTTACTCCATATGAGAACTATATGAGAACTACAAAGAAAAATATGAGTTCTTTAATATATGCGATAGGGAGACAAGAGAGTCGATTTATACCAACATCACTCTCAACTGCTTATGCAATGGGAACGATGCAGATCATGCCATTTTTGAGTAAGGCTCTTGCAAAACAACTTAAAGACCCATATGATATAGATATGCAACTAGATGCTAAAACAAATATACGATATGCAAAACATCATCTAAAATATCTAAAACGTGCAGTAAAACATCCACTTTTTATAGCCTATGCTTACAATGGTGGAATAGGGTTCACAAAAAGACTACTAAAACAGAAGTTATTTTCAAAAGGGAAATATGAACCATATTTAAGTATGGAACTTTTACCTTATGATGAGACTAAAAAGTATGGGAAAAAAGTATTGGCAAACTATTTTATTTATCAAAACCATCTAAATAATAAAAATAAAATATCTTTTGATAGTTTGATTGAAGGGATTAAGAACTAGTAACTATTCTTTTATGAAAGTTACTATTGTATTCTTTTTAGATTTTAAATCTGTATAAGAAATGTTGATATTATTATCCTTGGTATTTGAAAAACTTACAAGTTGATATTTTCCCCAGTGATTTTTAGAAGCTATATTTTTATACAGATCATCATCTTTTTTTATCTCTTGAGAACTAATGTAGTTTTGTCCATTCATTTGTAATTCATACTTAGAGTCATTTTCATCTATGATATATGTACCTATTATAAAGTATTGTTTGTTATTTGTATTATACTTTTTCTTATCCACAGAATTAAGATATGTTACATTTAAAATAGCTGATACTTCATCATTTTGAATAATCTTTCCTATTTTTGTATATTGTAAATTCTGGGCATAGATTGGGTCTTTGTCCAATACTGACGATGCAGATTGAGAGCAAGCTGTAAACAAACTTGTAACAACGAAAAGGCTTGATGCTAATATATATTTATTCTTATTTTTCATAAGAAGAATTGTACACAAATTTTGATAAAATACATACATGAAATTTAACGGCTTTAGCAAAAAAGGGACACAGTTCCTTAAAAAACTACATAATAACAACTCAAAAGTATGGTTTGAAGATCATCGTCATATTTGGGAAAAAGAGATTCATCAACCAAACTTAGACTTTATCGAAGATATGGGTGAAACATTGCAGATACTTGTACCTACTATTCAAGCAATTCCCAAAGTAAGTGGGAGTTTATTTAAAATATATCGAGATGTACGATTTAGCAAAGACAAAACTCCTATGAAAAGTAAAATAGGGCTTATGTTTTGGCAAGGTCAGGCACATAGAATGCAATCAAGTAGTTTTTATATGCACTACACAAAAGATGAGTATTTTATAGCTACAGGTATTAGAAACTTTAAGCCACCACTTCTTAAATCTTATAGAGAATATATCAAGGATGAAAACAAAAGAATTGAACTTGATACTATACTAAAAGAGCTTATCAAAAAAGGTTATGATTTACCTGAACCAAAGTTTAAAAGAGTACCAGCAATCTATAGTGAAGAAGATAAAAAAAGTGATACTATCTATCTAAGTCTTTATGGTGCTATGTTTGCATACAAAACTTTTGAGCTTGATGATATATTTTATAAAATTGATTTACTTAATAGAGCATTTGAAATTTATGATGATATGAAAGATTTACAAAGGTGGGTGTACGAGATGACACTAGAGGCAAATTAGATGTTAAAAATACATGATATAAAACCAATAGTAATCATACCTGATCATAGTATATATTTATATTATGGATTAATTGTATCTGCTATAATTATTTGTTCTATCCTTCTTTTTTGGATATACCGTGTAGTTACTGCAAAAAAAGTATCGAATGATAAAGAGTATTTCAAAATTTTAAAAGATATTGATTTTGGTGATGTAAAAAATAGCGCTTATACTATGACAAAATATGGAAGACTACTTGCTCGTGATGAACGTCAAAAACTATTGTTAGATGAGTTATACTCTAGTTTAGAAGAGTATAAATATAAAAAAATAGTTTCTTCTACATTATCAAACGATGTAAAACTAAAATACGATAACTTTATGGAGTCTTTAGATGTTAAATGATATTAACTTTCTTTCAAGTATAACATTTGAGTATCCATATGTTTTTCTAACTTTATTTCTATTTATCATTTGTGCTAAATTTTGTAAGGCTAAAGTACCATCGTTTTATATGCCACACTTAGAGATATATTCAAAAGCAGGAGCTATAAATACGAGTACAACAACTATTTTAAAATATACAGCAATCATATTTGCTATCATATCTTTAGCTTCACCAATCAAAGAATTAAACATTGTTAATAATAAAAAAGATGGTGTAGATATGATTATATCACTAGATACTAGTGGTTCAATGCGTCAAATTGGATTCAATAAAGACAATAGAGATCAAAATAGATGGCAAGTAGTACAAAGTATAGTACAAGACTTTATAACAAAAAGAACCAATGACAATATTGGTTTAGTTGTATTTGGAAGTTCTGTTATGACGGCTTCTCCTCTTAGTTATGATAAAAAAGCACAAAATAAAATCATCCAAAGCTTAGATATAGGAATAGTTGGAGACAAAACAGCTTTAATCAATAGCATTGCAACATCAATAAATATATTAAAGCAAAGAGATACAAAATCAAAAATCATCATAGCGCTAACTGATGGAGAAGATACAGCAAGTACTATACCACTGAGCATTGTATTAAAAATGGCTAAAAAATACAATATCAAAATATATACAATCGCAATAGGAGCTACAAATAGTTATGTTTTAAATCAACTATCAACGGTAAGCAATGGGAAGTCATTTGTTGCACGAAGCAAAGACAATCTAAAAGAGATATATAATATTATTAATAATTTAGAAAAAAGTAAGATAGAACAAAACAAAATAGTTTTAAAAGAGTATTATTTCTTTTATCCACTATTTATAAGTTTTTTAGCACTACTGCTATTTGTATTTTTAAAAAATAGAAATGGAGTTTAAGATATAAGTTGAGTAAAGTTTCTAGGAGTAAATAGTTTTAAACTATCACCTTTTAGAGACTTTAACTCACTTGTAAATCCTTTTTTTGAAAACAGTACATATGTATCAGCTTGGATACCTAACTCTTCACAAATATTTTTAAGTCTTGTAAGCTCAGTTTTTTTCACTTTAGAGTTTGTATATTTACAACTTCCAACGATTGTTTTTCCAGATTTTGTTTTTGCAATAATATCTAAAGAGATATTATCATCCCAATATCTCCCAATCTGAGCTATTGGATCATCTTTAAAACTTAGTTTTACCATCTCGTGAGATAATTGTTCAAAAACCAATGGAGCAAATTGAGTTTGTTTATTTGTATATTCTTTTAAAAACTCTTCATAGTTACCTTCTTTGATCCCTTTAAATAAAGGAGATACTAAAGAGAACCAAAATCTTGCAAATGGAGTAGTAAATAAAAGCTTTTCTGATATATCATTGTTTTGAGGCTTTGAAGTAAGTCCTTGTCTTGAAGTCTCCAATGAAAGCATACCTCTATCACATAGTTTATCAACTATATTTATACCTTTATTAAAAGCTATGTCAGTTTTTCTAAAAGCAGAATTTGTTCTTCTATCTCCATTGGCAAGTGCAGTCAATACAGCATGATTTTGATTGTCACCCATAGTCATCTCACTTATGTCATTACGTAAATATTTGTACTTATCCAATATCTTAGTTGTAATTAAATCAATAAGTGGCTCAGACGTAGGAGCATAAATTTTTACTCCACCAAATACAGCAAAATGCTCAATAGCAGCTTCCATACTTGTAGGATTGTTAAAGTTATAATATGAATTAAATTGTTCTATTAGTGATAATTTATTTAAAATGATGGGAATACCTTTTGATATATTTTTTCATAGTATAACATTTTAATAGTATATAAAAACTTGTATGCTAAAATAAAGCAATTCATACAGGAAAGTATATGCAAGAAACAGACAACAAAACATCACAAAATTCTCCATTTATTTGGGATAATTACTCGGATCAACCACATGTTATAAAAGATAAATCATACAAAAAAAGAATGAGAAAAAAACATCTTTTTGACTTCGTACTTATGCTTTTAACAAATATTATTATGTTTCCATTATCTATAGTTTTGATGAAGTTTTTTAATAAAAATAAAGATTTAAATACTGATGATAAATACTTTTATGCATTGGGCGTTAACCTTGATAAGGGGGAACATCAACAAGAACTTATCGAAGAGTTAGGTGTGAAATCTTTGATTATAAGAATCCCATTAAGTGATATAAAGAATTTAGAAGATTATTATACATTTGCTAAGTCATTTGGAGAAGATAAACAGATTCTTATAAATATTATGCAAGATAGAGCTCATATTGATGATTTAGAATTATTGAAAATAAATATTACTAAAATATTTGATAAGTTTCATACTATTACGGATGAATATCAAGTAGGTACAACTATCAATCGTGCAAAATGGGGATTTTTCTCTGTAGTAGAGTATTTAAATTTTTATAAAGTAGTACAAAATATTAGAGATACAAAATACAAAAATATTAAACTAATAGGCCCATCTGTAATTGACTTTGAATACCACTATACTATTCGAGCATTGTTTAATAGCTACGATGTATCGTTTGACAAACTATCATCTTTACTTTATGTAGACAGACGTGGTGCTCCACAAAATAAACAGATGGCTATATTTGATACTAAAAATAAAATTGATATGCTATATAGTTTAGTAAAATTATCTCCAAAAATGAAAACTCAAGATATCTATATCACAGAAGTTAATTGGCCTTTATCAAATACAGCTCCGTATGCACCTACAAGTGAACATGAGTGCGTAGATGAAGATTCTTATGCTAAGTATATGATTGATTATCTTTTTATTGCTAAAAGTTCAGGTAAGGTTACAAAAGTATTTTGGCATCAGTTAATAGCTCCAGGATATGGACTAGTTGATAATAGAGATGGGAAGATTAGAAAAACAAAAGCTTTTTATGAATTTAAAAAACTTCTAGAAAATTAGACATAAAAAAAGGCTGATAAAATATCAGCCTTTTTTCTTAAGATAAATATACCTTAATGTTCTTTAGGTTGAGGAAGAATAAGATTTAAAAATATCCCTACAATAGCACCAAGTCCAATACCTGAAAATGCCATACCACCAAAGTTAAAAGTCATACCACCAATAGAAAATACTAAAATCATAGAGATAATCGCCATATTTCTAGGACACGTTAAATCTGGTTTCTCTTTTAAAAGTGTTGCGATTCCAATAGACGCAATTACACCAAATAAAAGTAAAAGTATTCCCCCCATAACTGGAACTGGAATAGTTGATAAAACAGCACCAAGTTTTCCAACAAATGCTAATATAATAGCGGCAAATGCAGCCCATGTCATAATAGCTGGATTAAAAGCTTTTGTGATAGTAACAGCACCAGTAACTTCAGAATACGTTGTATTAGGAGGCCCTCCAAGAAGTGATGCAACAGAAGTTGCAATACCATCACCTAAAAGTGTATTTTTAAGTCCTGGATTTTTTAAGTAGTCTTGTTTTGTTACATTAGAGATTGCTAACATATCTCCAATATGCTCAATAGCAGGTGCAATTGCAATTGGAAGTATAAATATTATAGCTTCCCAGTTAAATTCTGGTGCAACAAAATCTGGCATCGCAAACCAAGCCGCTTTTTCTACAGCTGAAAAATCAACTATTCCAAAGAATAGTGCTACACAATATCCACCAATAATTCCTAATAAAATAGGGATCAATCTTAAAAAACCTTTTCCAATTAAAGATGCAAAGATAGTTATAAATAAAGCTATCATAGATATTATCATAGCTTGTTCCATTGGTACTAATTGAACTGCACCATCTCCTGTCTTACCCATAGCCATATTAACAGCAACTGGTGACAAAATAAGTCCAATAGACATAATAACTGGTCCTACAACAACGGCAGGTAAAAGTCTATGTAAAAACTCACTCCCTTTGAATCTAATAACAAAACTAAGAATAATATATAATAAACCAGCGGCTACAAGCCCTGACATAGTAGCAGCTACTCCCCATGTTTGAACACCATACGAAATAGGGGCAATAAAAGCAAAAGAAGATGCTAAGAAGATTGGTGGGACATTTTTTCTATTTACAATTTGAAACAATAATGTTCCAATTCCAGCTGTAAATAAAGCAACATTTGGATTAAGGCCTGTAAGTATTGGTACTAAAACCAATGCACCAAAAGCGACAAAAAGAAACTGTAAACCTAGTAAAGAATCTTTTAAACGAAAATTGTAAGTTGTATTACTCATGAGATACTCCATAAATGATTGTTCATTTAAATTTTTTGCGATTATATCGCAAAACTGATTAAATCATAAAGTAAAATTATAGTACAATTCGTAAAATAAAAATTTTATTATAAAAATAAATAGGAAAAAATATGTATAAAGAAAGTACAAACGTAGTAGTTAAACATCTAATAAATAGACTAAGAGATACAAGAACTGATTCAAATGAATTTAGACTTACAATTGAAGAGATATCAAGAATCATAGCATCTGAAGCTTTATCAGACTTCAAAACTGTAACTCAAAATATTAACACATGGCAAGGTAATCTTGATGTACAGATGCTTGAAGTTCAAAAAATAGTACTTGTTCCAATTTTAAGAGCGGGGGAGCCAATGCTTACTGGTATATTACAAACATTACCATATGCAAGAAGTGGATTTTTAGCTATGAAAAGAGATGAAGAGACAGCAGAATCAAAATTGTTTTATGAAAATATTCCAAGCTTAGAAGACAAAACAGTATTATTATTAGACCCAATGGTAGCAACTGGTGGTTCTTTGATTGATGGTATAACTTTTCTAAAAAGTAAAGGTGCACAAAAAATCATCTCACTAAATTTACTTGGAGCTCCTGAGGGTATTAAGAATATTCAAGATGCACATCCTGATGTTGATATTTATATAGCACAAGTTGATGAAAGACTTGATGAAAACAATTATATAAGACCTGGTCTTGGTGATGCTGGAGATAGAGCATTTAATACAATATAGAAGCTTCAAGCTTCTATTTTAAATATAGCACTTCCCTCATTTTTTTTAACTTAATTACATATATACTAATTTTTTGCTATAATTTATAAATATAAATAAAATTATTAGGGATTATTATAAAATATGAAACTACAATATAAATCTTATCAGCAAACTTGTGATTTTTTAAAACAGTGTGTTAAAAACTATCCAGACTTAGTAACTATTCAATCTATTGGGAAAACTTGGGAAGATAGAGATATCATGTTAGCAACAATTTCTTTAAATGTAGAGAATGCTGATTTAAAACCAGCTATGTTGTATACAGGAACAATACATGCAAGAGAGTGGATTGGAAATGAATTAGCAGTATCGTTTATAGATTACTTACTTAAAAACTACAACACAAATCCAAAAATATTAAAAACTTTAACGAAAAATACACTATACATAGTACCATGTCTAAATCCAGATGGATTTGAATACAGTAGAACACAATACTCTTTTTGGAGAAAAAATAGAAGAGATAATGGAGATGGTACTTATGGAGTTGACCTAAATAGAAACTTTTCTATTGGATATCAAAAATCAAAAGATACATCATCAAATGTGTATAGTGGTCCAAAACCTTTTAGTGAGCCAGAAACTGCCGCTATGAAAGCTTTTGTAGATGGTAAAGATAATATTACAATTGCACTAGACTATCACTCACAAGGAAATGTATTTTTTCCTGCTCATAAATTCAACCATGAAGAGGAGATTGAGGGAACTGACTTGAATACTCTTTGTGCAAATATGAACTACGAGATTTCTAAAGTAACAGGTAGAAAATACGGTATTCATAGAGGGAAACCACCTACTAAACTTATAAGCGGTAGTGGACGAGAATATTATTATTCACGTGGTATTATTGCTGTGGTAGTTGAAGTAGGAACTAGAAATATACCTGACTTTATGCAAAATATGAAAGAGAGCATCGATGAAAATATCCCTGCGCTTTTAAAAACTTTTGGAGAGGCACAAAACTATTCAGATCATGCTCCAAGTAGAGTTGAAAATTTTGTTATTAATTCTTTTACATCAAATGAAGTTACTTTAACTTGGGATTATCCATGCAATAAAGATATATATTTTCAAATTTTCAGAAATACAGAAGATAAAGAAGCATGTAACGATTCAAATTTAATCTGCGAAACATACAACCGTACATTTACAGATATTCAACTACAAAGTGGAACAGACTATCACTATTTTATTCGTGCAGTAAATAACCTAACTCTTACAAAATCACCATTTGCTCCAAAAACAAAAATAAAAACACTTCTTGAAGCCCATGAATTTAGTAAAACAATATTTCCAACACCATCAGACATAGGATATGTTTCAAGTAAACTTATAGAAACAAATAGAAAACACTTTGGATTGAACTCTCTTTTTATAGGAATCAATGAAACTAAAGGTATAAGCTATGGTGTAATGAAATTCAATCTAGATAGCATACCAAACAATGCAATCATCAAAGATGTAACAATTTCAATGTATCCACTCAATAGAGTAAATGCAAAAATTGAAAAATTTGGAGAATGGTCTATATCATTTGTAGATACTCAAAGTATAAGTGAATTAAGTGATTATGATCAAATAAACAATGCAAAAATCATTGAAACACTAGGTCAAACAATTCCATCAGAACAACTTACTCAAGGGAAATGGAGCCATTGGAACTTTACTGAATCAGAAAGAGATATATTACAAACACATATCAAAGATGATAAACTAATATTTAGGATACAAGGGCCAACAACACTTCCAGTGGGCAGAGATAGTCAAATGATGATGTTTGATCTTGGTTATGGAAACTTTGGTGGAGGTATCCATTATAGACCAAATATTGATATAAAATATACAATTCCTAGTGATACAATTACTATAGAATCTTCTAAAGTTGTATCTGTTTGTATTGATAATATGCAAGAGGATAAACTAAGCTGTGGGTATGATAA
>Ga0193956_1001092_pt1 | contig 11201 bp, 10 predicted proteins | sample BB_7_MG_FD_140358 | JGI IMG/M metagenome (GOLD analysis project Ga0193956, IMG submission 140358) | Microbial mat bacterial communities from the Broadkill River, Lewes, Delaware, United States - BB_7_MG | ecosystem: Environmental > Aquatic > Freshwater > River > Microbial mats | place: USA...
ATATGTTTCAGACCTGTTCGGTTAAGATTAAAGAGGATATTAGCTCAATAAAGCTTCCTATTATTAAACGAACAGTACCAAAACTCTCTAAAAAGTCGTTTCTAAATTCACACCCTGACTTTATAGATAACGGTGGTGATAGAACAGTAGCTATTTTTATCGGCTGTTTAGCAAACTACAACTATACAGAGATTGGTGATAGCTTACTAAAGATTCTAAGACATCTAAAAATCAATGTCTATCTTGCTAAAAGTCAAGTCTGTTGTGGAGCTCCTGCATACTTTACAGGTGATTTCAATACAGTTGATCATCTATCAAAAAAGAATATAGATTACTTTGAGACTTTTATAGATCGTGTTGATGGAATAATAATTCCTGAAGCTACTTGTAGTGCAATGATTAAAGTCGATTATGAACACTATTTCCACGATCAACCTAAGTGGCAAAAACGAGCTAAGAGAGTTGCTAAAAAAGTGTTTATGGCTACTGAGTGGCTCGACAGATATACAGATCTAAATAGTGTTTTAGCTAAAAAGGGAAAAACTTCTGATGAGGTCGTAACCTATCACGATCCGTGTCACTCTCGAAAGATGCAGGGAATTTACAAAGAACCAAGAAACTTAGTGGGTCAAAACTATCAGATTGATGAGATGGACGATCCAAATCAGTGTTGTGGTTTTGGTGGAATAACTATGCAGACTGAGAAGTATCATCTTGCAAAAGAGGCTGGTGATAGTAAAGCATCTATGATTCAGAAAACAGGTGCAGAGGTTGTTTCAGCTGAGTGTTCAGCCTGTAGAGTTCAACTAACAGATTCACTTGAGAGAAATGATGTTGAGACTAAGTTTAGAAACCCTATTGAACTTATTGCAGAGGCTCTTGAGAAGTAGAGTTTAAGAGATAAATTTCGGTAGAATCAGAAAAAAAAAGGTTTTATATCGAATGTCAAATAACTCACAGGTGTTAGCACTAAAGTATCGTCCAAAGAGTTTTAATGAGCTTGTTGGACAGGAGTCTGTCGCTAAGAGTCTTAAGATCGCTTTAGAGAGTGAACGACTTGGAAATGCCTATCTCTTTTCAGGGCTTCGTGGTAGTGGAAAGACCTCATCAGCAAGAATATTCTCTAAAACAATTCTCTGTGAACAGGCTCCGACTTCAACACCTTGTGAGGAGTGTGATAGCTGTAAGATGGCAAATAGTGGATCTCATCTCGATATTGTTGAGATGGATGGGGCTTCAAATAGAGGTATCGATAAGATACGAGAGCTTATTGAACAGACCCACTATAAACCATCAACAGGAAAATATAAGATATTTATCATCGATGAGGTGCATATGCTCACAAAAGAGGCATTTAATGCACTTCTCAAAACTCTCGAAGAGCCTCCCGACTACATTAAATTTATTCTTGCAACAACTGATCCATTAAAGCTACCTCCAACAATTCTATCGAGAACACAACATTTCGCTTTTAAGAGAATTGAGCGACAGAAAGTTATAGAACACATCTCTAAAATTCTCGGTATAGAGGGTGTAGCTTTTGAAGATAGTGCTATTGAGGTTATCGCAAGAAGTGGAAACGGTTCATTAAGAGATACTCTTACACTTCTTGAACAGGCGATAATCTATACAGATAGGGATATAAGACTCTCCCTTATAACTGAGATGTTAGGGCTTATAGATCCTGAACTTTTAAGAAATTTAGTCTCTAAAATAGTAAATAAAGATAGAGAAGCTATTCTTGAGATGGTTGAAGAACTTGATAGTTATGAAGTTGAACTTATTCTTGATGAGCTTATTCAGTATTTAAAGAGTCAATTAATTGAGGGAGCTATTCCACTATCGACAATACAGAAGTTTTTTGAGATACTAAATGACTCTAAAAAGCTTCTATTTAGTCAAGCTGATAACGGCTTTATTCTACTATTAACACTTCTAAAGATGATCTCTTTTGATGAAGTTGAAGAGACTAAAGTTGTTAAAGTTATTGAGAAAGTTCAAGAGACCTCATCAACTCCTAAAACTATTGAAGTAATAAAGCCTATCACTCAAGAGAGTCTATCAGATTTACAGATCCGTTTTAAAAGTGCCATTATCGATGCTGTTGAGACAACAACTGAAACTAAAAAGATGCCTCTTAAAGTCTTAAAAGGGTGTCTTGAACAGCATCTAAACCCAATCTCTTACAGTGGAGGAGTTCTAAAAATAGAGTTTTTCTATCGAAATGATGAGAGTAGTAGTATCTGTCGAGAGACTATTAAACATAGGCATAAACATTTTATGACAATACTTGAGAGACATTTTCAGTTTAACGGTCGAAGTGCTAAAGTTAAGTGGATACAGGCTACAAACTCTTTTGAACCTCCAAAAGTTCAACTAAAACAGCCAGTCCAAGAACAGAATAGTTTTGAGCCTGAGATACTTCCATCTGAAGCTATGTTTAATGAGCCTTTTAACTCTTTTGAAGAGACACCAGAATCTATGATGAATGAAACACCTTTTATTCAAGAGGAGTTAAAACAGGATATTCCTGAAGAGATGATAGGATTTGATCAGATAGAGAGTGTAGTTAAAAACATCTTTAACTAAATTAATTAGGAGTCTATATTATAGACTCTAATTTTTCATTCCTTTAATCTCTTCAAGCATAATAGGATCTATCTCTATATTATTTAGCTCTACTTGATAAAAGTTACACTGTTTAATATCAGCATAGTTTAAGTTTGCTCCATTTAAGTCCGCTTGATAAAAACTAACTTGATGCAGTTTTGAGTTTTTAAGGTCTGCTTTTCTAAGAGTTGCTCCATTAAAATTTGCTCCAGTGAGATCAGCACCTCTCATTTTTACATTAGTTAAGTTTGTGTTGTAAAAGTCAGCTCTATTTAGTTTAGCATTTGAAAGATCTGCACCCAAAAGATCAGCAGCTGATAGGCTTACACCTTGGAGGTTTGCATCAGTAAATTTTGTACTTCTGGCATAGATACCTCTTAAGTTTGCAGATAATAGATTTGAGTTTGAAAATATAGAGTCACTTATATTTGCATTGTGAAAATTAGCATTTCTTAGTGATGAGTTATATATTTTAACACCATAAAGTCTACTTGTAGAGAAGTTAGCTTGATCTAAATTTACATCAACTAAGTTTGCATCACTAAGATCAAGTCTTGAAAAATCTCCACCACTTAAATTGATGTTGTATCTTATATTCTCATTTCGCCATCTATTCCACTTGAAAATCATATTATCTTTAGCAGATAGTTGTAAAAACTTAATAATTCCTGCTCTATCTTTTATACTCGGTAATTCAGTCATACATTTCTCCAAACAATCTATTTTATTCAAACTTTAAATTATTATATCTATTTTTAAAAATATAATGTAATATTGATTAACAGATAGTTACAGATACTATTCTTTTATATTTATTAAGTCTCTATTTATAACTTTTGTGAATTTTAAGACATCTATTACCGAAACTTAATAACTGCTTAATTTTTCACCAATACCAACTGTTGATATAAGTCTATTAATGCCGACCTCGATAATTCGTCTCTCTTCACTATCTCCAATTGAAATAGGAGATATATCTACAATATCTATCTGATAGCTGTAAACTGGGGCAATATCTAATCTTTGAGGCAATCTACTCTCTACCGTTTTAAATTCACTTAAACCCTTCTGAAATTCACCTCTCTTTTCTCTGATCTGCTCTTTTAGAGAGTCATTGTAGTATCTTAGTGAAAAAGGTGTAACCTGCTCTTCTCCCTCTTTATACAGCTCTTGAAGTTCACTATAAGTCTCTTTTAACTTATTAAAAGACAGCTCTACTCTACTATTATACTCTTCTATCTCTCTATTTAGTATCTCATCAGAACTGTTAACTTGACCAACATTGAATTTAAAATCTCTCACAATATCCCGACTATCAGAGACTAAAGAGCCAAGCCAATCGATATTTCCACTATAAACATTGATAATCTTTGCATTAAGAGTAAACTTAGTACCTTCGATAGAGATATTTACAGGAAGCTTATCTCCTCTATATCCTCTGTTATATTCGACCAACTGCTTTCTATGTTCAAGTTGCATTCCTGCACGAGACTCTTTAAAATCCTCAATTATCTCTCTATTGAAAGCATCTCTCATTAAATCAAAGTTCAATGAACTAACTTTCTCAATATCAGCCCTATTAATCTGTAAAATGTAGTCTACATCAAGACTACTCTGTGCCATCTGAAGTAGTTCAGATATATTTGATAGATGTCTCTCTTTTCCACCTACTCTAAGTTGTGCTTCAAGCTTTGAGCGATCAACAACTGCAAAACCTCTACGAATAAGAGCTTTCTCAAAAAGTTGTTCTATTGAGTGATAATACCCGTCTGTCTTAAATCTTTTATCTGATAGTGTTCTATTTCCATCGTGCATTCTCTCCACATAGTCAGTCGGTAGTGAAATTACAATAGTTGGTGATGAGGTCTTATAGTTAAAAAAGTCTCCTCTACTGATGTAATCGACAGGTATTCTGCCTCTATTTGGTTGTGAAAGTGAAAATATCTCACTATCTTTAAGAGATATAACTCTTTTATCTATTGGCTTAACAACAGGTAGAGACTCTGTTAATGGTCTTTTTATAAATAGTGGTTCTCGATTGGAACAGCCGTTAAAGATAGGGGATAATAGAAGTAGTAGAGGTAGAGCCATTTTAAACATATAAAACCTTTTTATTTTCAACTATTTTTTTGAAATAGAAGTGATATTCTTAAATTTGAAACTATATGTATTATAAGAACCAATAACTTAAACTATGGTGAACTACTCTCTCTTAAAAATTATCAGTTGTTAAAAAATCTCTGCTCAATCACTGAACATAAGATATGTCCAACCATAATATGAGCCTCTTGAATACGAGATGTTCGGCTACTTGGAATCTGAATTGAGTAGTCAGCTATCTCTCCAACTTTTCCACCATTTTCACCTGTAAAAGCTACTGTTAAAAGCTGTCTCTCTTTGGCTACTTCTACTGCTTTAACAATATTTTTACTATTTCCAGATGTTGAGATCGCTATAAAAATATCACCACTATTTCCCAAAGCCTCTATCTGGCGACTAAAAATCTTATCAAAAGAGTAGTCATTTCCAACAGCAGTCAAAAGAGATGTATCAGTTGTAAGTGCAATAGCAGGTAGAGATCTTCTGTTTTTCTCAAATCTAACTACAAGTTCAGTAGCTATATGTTGAGCATCACCTGCACTACCACCATTACCAGCAAGAAGAATCTTTTTTCCATTCTGTAACTGCTCAATAGTAATGTCAGCAATCAGATCTATATAGTTAGGAATCTCACTCTCTAAAACTCTATTTTTCACATCAATAGACTCTTTTATCTCACTCACTATCAACTGATAACTCCTTCTCAACTACTTCAACATTTCGGCTCTGTGTATAGACTACAAACTCTGCTTTTTTCTTCTCAATATTGAAATCTTTAAACTGAATTAAGACCTCTTCTCTTTTTCTACCGATTCGAATTCTAAAAGAGTCTCTTCTATAATCCTGTTTATATAGTACATATTGGTGTGGATAACGATCATAATGAGCTATAACAACAAGTCCATCATTTATGTAGAGTGTCCACCGAAAAAATAGCTGTTTCTCTCTAATTTGATCAAAGACTTTAACCTCTTGAAACTCATCTTTTTTTAGGGAAACCTCTACCTCCTGTTTCCAGAAGCCACCCTTTCCAGAGAGAAAGAGAGGCAGTAGAGCTAAAAAAAGAAGTCTACTCACTTTGGGAAACAATATCACCCATTTTAGCTATATAGATACTCTGAACACCGTGTGAAACCTCATCAAGATTGTTATATTGATACTCTTTAATTTTCTTTTCAAGAGTCTCACCATACTGCTCTTCAAGAAGAGCTTCCATAACTACAAGCTGTTCAAACATCTTATCAAACTCATTTCTCACAACATCATTATTTGCAGTAAATGCTATCTCATAAAACTTCTCTCGTGGTGAAGAGTGCATAAACTCATCTTCATCATTAAAAAGTGCCATAACATCTCTTTCACTTCTCATAACTATCCTTTTTTTTGAAAAATTATATAGTAAAAAGATTTTATAGTTCTAAATATAGTGGTCTAATTACTCATTTCCAAAAAGTTCAAGTAGAATATCTATCTCTTTTAGATAACCACTCTCTCTACTCTCTGCCCTAATAAACTTTTTAACTTTATCAATATTCTCTCTTGTAACTCGTAACTCAATATATGGATTCTCTATATCACCATATAGAAGTATTTCAGCTATTTTTCGATTTTTCTGAAAAATAAGTAGAGGTGCTTTAAGTCTACTCTTTTGACTATCGACATAGCTATTATTGAGCTGAAAAGAGGCATTTTGATGTGTCAAGTTCATATCAAATTGAAAAAGCTCTTTATCTCCTTTTCCACTAAACTCTATATTCTTAAAGAGTCTATTCTCTATATGGAGATCAAAAATCTTATTTAACTGATTGAGAACAAAGTTATTTTCAACACTAAGTTCAGAGACAGAACCCTCTATTTTCATCTCTCCTCGACTATTTCTGACAATATCAAAAGATGACTCACCGTGAACATAAGGGTATATTTTTAGAAGAGTTAAAACTTTATCGAAAAGAACTTTTTCTACTCGATAGTGAGTAGTGTCGTTTTCAGCTTCAAATAGAATTTTTCCTTTTAACTTATCAGAATAACCACCAAAGGATAGCTTCCTATTTTCAAGTTCAACTTCCCCTTTTATATCGAGTGTTCCAAGTAGGTCACGATCTAAAAACTCTCCAACTTTTTCAAGAGAATCAAACCTTATAAATAGATCACTTTTTAGATAGTTCTTATCACAATTATAGAAAATCTTTTCAGCTTTTGCACTAAACAGCTCACTATTCAGCATCGAAAATGAGTATATATCTCCATCATCAAGCTTTATATCTCCAAGAATTGAAAACGGTATCTTTTCAGGAAATCTACCCTCTATATTTAGAAACTTTACAACTCTCTCTCTTGAAACAGTTCCAACAGTTTCAACAGATATATTTCCCTCAATCTCATCTATCTCTGATAGATCACCACTAATATCTCCAGAACCCTCAAGTAGACCTGAAAAACCGTTAATCCAATTGAGCTTAAAGAGTTTTGAGACAGTATCTATTGCGACAGAGCTATTATCCCACTTTAAATACTCATTTCGAGAGATAAAACTCTTTCTATATTTAGCATTAAAGATCTCATCTTTTCTATTTATATTTCCATTAATCTCTATACCGAGTGGAGATATATTGATTTCACCTTTTCCAGATAGCTGACCAATATCATTAAACCGCTTTATCCAGCTACTTTTAAAATCTTTTACTTCAAATTTAGAGAGAATTGAGAATCTAAAGATGGATATTCTACCCTCTATCCTACCAACTCGTCTATTCTCTATATTTAAAAAAAACTCTATTCGGCTATTTTCAAAGTGGAAGTTCTCTATCTTATAATCAACAGATAACTCTCTTTTAAGTATCTTATCTATCTTCTGAATAGTCATATTGTCTCCAACACTGGAGACAACTGTAAAATATAGAGTTATAAATAGGGTCAAAAGAAAACTAACTTTTAATAGAACTGTATATCTCATCTATATTTCCTACTCAATATTTTAACTCCCACTTTTTGGGATATTTTAGCAGATTATATATTTTGATAAAAATATCTGTTACTGCTTTTAATTTTTCTAAAACTTTTGTATTATATGAATAAGTAAATTTAGAGGTTTAAAATTAAAGATTATGTTAGAAATAAGTAACCTAAAAAAGGGGTTTTCAGATAGAAATGTTCTAAATGGAGTAACTTTTGATCTTAGAATAGGTAGCAGAACTGCTATTGTTGGAGGTGTTGGAAGTGGAAAGACTGCACTACTCGACTCTATCTTAGGTTATCAGAAATTTACAAATGGAACAGTTCTTTTTGAGAACAAGAAACTTCCCTATGAAAATAGCAGTAAAGTTGTAGAGCTTCGGAGAAGAGTCGGTTATCTATCTGAGAAAAACCACTTTCTAAAAGGGGCTACACTATATAATCACTTTAAGTGGATTTTTAAATTGCAAGAGTCTCAAATTGTAGATTTAACGGCAGAACTTGAATTATCGACTAACCTATATAGTCGAGTAGAATCTCTATCAGAAGCTGAACTGTGGAGATTTAAATTAGCACTCGCTTCAGTAGGAGCAGAGATTCTTCTTATTGATGACCCTCTCTCATCACTCTCTTTTAATGAGTCTGTCGAAGCTTTAACTCTTCTATTTAGATTTTTAGAGCAGAGAAGAGTCGGACTACTAATTACAACAAGTGAAGAGGAGCTTATAAAAGGGTTCTATATGGATAGAGTATATAGACTTACAGATGGAGTTTTAGTTTGAAAAGTTTTAGTTTAACAAATTTCTTGAGATTTTTTGGATCTTATCTATTTATATCTATTCCAATTTTTCTGGTATCTCTTGTATTGACTCTATTTCTATCTTGGAGTGACTCATTTAAAGAGGTCTATGCAACTCTATTAAACTTGGATAGTGATAGTAGTCTTCACATAAAACCTGCCAATAGCAGAGATGGTAGTGTAACGATTGATGAACCTACACTTATGAAACTTAAAGAGAAACTTGGAGAGTCTGATAATATAATTAGAAATGTTGTTCCTCGTGCAAACTTCTATGGAATTATTAAGAGTGGATCAGTCGATTCAACATTTACAGCAAAAGGGATAGATCCGAGTAAAGATAGAGAGTTTATAACCTCATCAATAAATATAGTGTCTGGAGAGTTTCTTGATACTCGAAAAAGAGACTCTATACTTATCTCAACAGAGTTGGCAAATAAGCTAAAAGTTAAGAGTGGAGATAGAGTTGATCTATACACCCTAAATAGAGATAAGAATAAAGAGAAGAGACAGGAGATAAATAAGATAACTGTATTTGTTGATGGAGTATTTCAGAGTGGTGTAGAGAGAAGAGAGTTAATAATTATTCCTCTATACTTAACAGATACACTTCTAAAAAACTCTAATGTTGATGAAATTATTTTAAATCTATATAGCTCAAATGATGTAGATAGATTTAAAGAGGCTTTAACTCCTTTTTTAGAGAAACTTAATCTAAAAGTTGAGAGTCGAGAAGAGTATAGGCATAGTGAGTCTTTAAAGAGTAGCTTTATTATAGTTTCAGCTCTTATTAGTCTACTTTTAATCTTTCTACTATATCGAACTTTAACAGCTACACTCGATAAGAGGGATAACGACATTAAGACTCTTATTCATTATGGTTGGAGTTCTAACTCAATTTTAAGTGAGTTATCAAAAGAGTTTATTATCTTCTCAATCTTTATAACTCTACTAAATAGTGTAGTTCTATTTGCATCAATGGAGATAATATCTTCATTAAATATAGTTCCAACTCTATTTACAAATTATCCAGTTGAGATTGAGTTAGCAGTTAATATTCAAGATATTTTTATTGTTTCAGGGGTGGTAGGCTTAGCAACACTGCTTACATCACTAATATTAGTAAGGAGTAGAAAAATTGACTTATCAGGAGAGTAGAAGCCTATTTGAGAAGATATTCTCGAATAGTCTAAGTGAGAATGAGATAAGAGAGGTTTTAGTAGATCTCTATAACCGTGGTGAGACTGCTGAAGAGATAGCAGGAGCTATGGAGGTGATGAAAAACCACTCTCTTAAGGTTGTTGTTGATGAAGAGTTTAGAGATAAACTTTTTGATAACTGTGGAACAGGTGGTGATAAGAGTGGTAGCTTCAATATATCTACAACAGTAGCTTTTGTTCTTGCAGGTGCTGGGCTATATATGGCTAAACACGGAAATCGAAGTATCACAAGCAAAAGTGGAAGTGGTGATGTTTTAGAGAAGCTTGGATTAAATTTTAATCTATCTCCTATTCAACACTCACTTATGATTCAAGAAGCAAAGTTTACATTTATGTTTGCACCTAACCACCACCCTGCAATGAAACAGATTATGCCAATAAGAAAATCGATACCTCATCGAACTATCTTCAATATTCTTGGTCCATTAACTTCTCCAGCTGATGTAAAAAAGCAGTTAATTGGAGTATTTGATCCATCATTTATTGGCAAAATAACATCAGCTTTAAAGATTCTTGGAACTAAGAGTGCAACAGTTGTAAGTAGTCGTGATGGACTTGATGAGGTGGCTATCTCTGATATAACTCACTTTAATACTCTTAAAAATGGAAAGATAAGTGAAGGTGAAATAGATCCAGAAGCTTACGGAATAAAAAAAGCTCCTTTTGAAGCTATTAAAGGTGGAGATGCAGATAGAAATGCTGAGATACTTTTAGGGGTGCTTGATGGCTCTATTAAAGATGCAAAACGGGATATTGTTCTTCTAAATAGTGCTGTTGCTCTCTATACAGATGGAGTAGCAAGAGATATAAAAGAGGGGATTGAGATTGCTCGTGAAACTATCGATAGTGGAAAAGCTAAAAGACAGTTTGACCTTATTATAAATCTATCTCAAAAGATATAGGTAATAGATACCGTTGTGTTATAATTTTTTAAATTTAACTAAAGAGAGTTTATGGCATTAACTTACGGAATGAGCGACCTTAAAAAAGGTCTTAAAATTGAGATGGATAAGATTCCTTATAAAATTACAGATTATCAGCACGTTAAACCTGGAAAAGGTGCAGCTTTTGTTAGAACAAAGATTAAGAGTCTTATAACAGGAAAAGTTATCGATAAAACTTTCCATGCTGGTGATAAGTGTTCACAACCAGATCTTCAATATAAGACTATGCAGTACCTATATGATGATGGTGAGATGCTTCAATTTATGGATACAGCAACTTATGATCAGATCGGTTTAACTTATGACCAAGTTGGTGATACAGCTGATTGGATTATCGATGGTTCAAATGTGACTATTATTTTCCACGGAACAAATCCTATCTCTGTTGATGCTCCTGAAACTATGGAACTTACAGTTGTAGAGACTCCTCCAAACTTTAAAGGTGACACTTCAAGCGGAAGTAAAAAACCTGCAACTCTTGAGAGTGGAGCAGTTGTTCAAGTTCCTTACCATGTACTAGAAGGTGATACTATCAGAGTAAATACTGTTGATGGTGAGTATTTAGAAAAAGTAAAA
>Ga0193956_1001095_pt1 | contig 11188 bp, 11 predicted proteins | sample BB_7_MG_FD_140358 | JGI IMG/M metagenome (GOLD analysis project Ga0193956, IMG submission 140358) | Microbial mat bacterial communities from the Broadkill River, Lewes, Delaware, United States - BB_7_MG | ecosystem: Environmental > Aquatic > Freshwater > River > Microbial mats | place: USA...
AATTCAAATGGTTTTGGAATTTATTTGATGGGAACAGTAACTCCACCAAATAGCTATGACGCAGATAATACATTTTCTAATAATACCAATGGAAATGTAGGGAGCAATTAATAAAAATAATCAAAGGCTCATTTTTATGAGCCTTTGATTATTTTTATTAGATAACACCTTTTTCCTTCAAATCTTGGATTTCTTTTTCAGAAAGTCCGAGCATTTCTTTGTAAATTTCAGAATTATGCTCGCCAATTTCTGGAGCTTTTTCTCTGAAATTTTCTTCGTCTATATTTGTCATTTTTATAGGATTGCCTGCAACTTTTATTTTTCCAGTTGCCTTACTTTCAGTTTCCACAATCATGTTTCTTGCTTTTACTTGCTTGTGTTCCATAACCTCCCCAATAGAATTTACGGGGCTATAAGGCAGTTTTGCTTCCTCAAAAATTTCTACCCATTCGCTTAAATCTTTCTTTTCAATAATTGGAATTATTTCAGCCAAAAGTTCATCTCTATTTTCAGTTCGTTTAAGATTATCGGAATAATTATCATTTTCCAATAAATCTGTTCTATTTATTGCTTTGCAAAAATTTGCCCACATAACATTATTTCCCATTGCCAAAGCCATATAGCTGTCTTTGGTTTTAAAAACTTGGAATGGAGTAATTGTAGGGTGCTGATTTCCATTTGGTTTTGGCGACTGTCCACTAACATCGTGTCTAACAATCGCATTTTCTAATAAAGACAACTGACAGTCAAGCATTGCAACATCAACTTGTTGTCCTTCGCCAGTAATTGTTCGCTGATAAAGTGCTGATAATATGCCAATTATAGTGTAAAGTCCTGCACCCAAATCGCCGATAGAAACACCAACACGTGTTGGTGGTTTGTCTTGCCAGCCAGTTATGCTCATCATTCCGCTCATTGCTTGCACAAGCATATCGTAGGCAGGTTTTTTGGAGTCGGGACCTGTTTGCCCAAATCCAGAAGTGGACGCATAAATTATTCGTGGATTAATTTTTTTTATTACATCATAACTCAAGCCTAATTTTTCCATTGTTCCCGGACGGAAATTTTCGGTAACAATATCTACTTTTTTCACAAGCTCTAAAAGTATTTTTCGCCCTTCTTCGGATTTTAAATTCAAAGAAATACTTTTTTTACCTCTATTTATGCTTATAAAATAAGCACTTGTATTATTTTTGAAAGGTCCAAAGTATCTGGCATCGTCGCCACGTCCGGGCATTTCTACTTTAATTACTTCTGCACCAAGTTCTTGCATAAGCATTGTGCTATATGGTCCGGCAAGAACACGAGTGAGGTCTAATATTTTTATATTTGATAATGGTTTCATAAAAGTTTTTAATTTTTAATGTTGAGTTTTTTATTAGTTATTGTAGTTTTTTTATAAAATATTAATTTATTGTAGAAAAATTTAATTAAAAAACAAATAAAAAGACTAATTAGTCTTTTTATTTGTTTTATCAAGATTTATATCATAAATTTGCGTTTTAATTTTAAAACAATAAAAATCATGGAAGAAAATAAAACTTGCATAGTTTGCAAAAAAACAGAAGACGAAATTCCTTTAATCATTATGACTTATAAAGGAAAAGAGCTAAGAATATGTCCACAACATGTTCCTGTATTAATTCATAATCCACATGAACTTGTTGGAAAATTAGATGGTGCAGAGCATTTTGAAGCAGGATAATTAACTGTTTATTAGTTTAGTTGTTATTAGTTTAGTTGATTTTTAATAAATATTATTAACTAAATTAATAACAACTTATTAATAGTTATTTTTTTTAACTATTTACCCATCATTGCTTTAACTATATTCATTGCACCGTCTGCTATGTCCACTATTGTGGCATCAAGCATATAGCAAGGAGTTGTGTAGAGATTGTATTTTTCGTCTTTAACTACTTCTCCATGAGTTGTTTCCTTGTGTGAACCTCCCATTTTTTCTATTGCACTTACCATTTGAGCTTCTGTTCCTATTGTAACCTCTGCTTTTTCAAGAATTTTAACAACAATTACTGGCGAAATACATAATGCACCAATTGGTTTATTTTGTTCTGCCATTGTTTTAACTGCGTTTTCTACTTCGGCATTAATTTTACAATCTGCTCCTTTGAACGCAAAATCTGATAAGTTTTTAGCAACACCAAATCCTCCGGGAAGTATTAAAGCATCATAATCTTCTGCTTTAAATTCTGATAGGTCGTTGGCTTTTCCACGTGCTATACGAGCTGATTCTACAAGAACATTTCTGGTCTCTGGCATTTTTTCGCCAGTAATATGGTTTATTACGTGAGCTTGTTCAATACTTGGTGCAAAAACTTGGTAAGTTCCTCCGTTTTTGGCAATTGCGTAAAGCGTCATTGTTGCTTCGTGGATTTCTGCTCCGTCAAATACTCCTGAGCCTGATAATATTACTGCAAATTTCATAATGTTTTGGTTTTATTTAGTTTTGTAATCTGTTTTTATTGTCTCTGGATTTCTACTTGTGTGAAAAACAGCAATTATACGAATATTTGGTGTTGCTATTCTATACAAAATAATAAAAGGAAATTTTTCAACAGTATATTTCCTTAAATTGTTGTCAATTTTTTGATGTGCATAAGGATTAAGCAATATAACATCAAAAGATTTTAAAATTTTTCTAAAAAAGCGTTTTCCTAATTCTTTTTGTCTTTGTTCGTAAAAATCAACAGAGTTTATTATATCTTTTTCAGCATCTTTAGATATTTCAATATTATAAATAATTATCATTTTTTTTCTTAAAATTTTCTAAGCTAATAAAATCTGTTTTATTGTTTTCAATATTTTGCAATCTGCTTTTTAGCTCTGCATTTTGTTCAGATGAAATAAAATCTAAATTAGAATATTCTTCATTTTGTGTGTTCTGATTTGCTTCGTATATAATAAACCGAATAAACATATTTACCTCATTTAGTTTGTTTTGAGGCATTATATTTAGATTTTTAATTATTTCTTGTTTTTGTTCAGTTGCGTCCATTGGCTTAAATTTTATTTATTATAAAAAAATGTTATATGCTTTTTATATAATTGATAAATAAAGAATTAACGTTTATTATTTCTTTTTCCAATTATCTTTTAGAGTAACTGTTCTGTTGAAAATAATTTTATCTTTGGTAGAGTCTTTATCTACACAAAAATATCCTGTTCGTTCAAATTGAAATTTATCTAAAATTTCAGCATTTTTTACCGAAGGTTCTACAAAACAAGTTTCTATTGTTAAAGAATCTGGATTTAAATTGTCTTTAAAAGTTTTACCTTCTTCTACTTTATCTGGATTTTCTACGGTAAAAAGTCTGTCGTATAATTTTACGTCTGCTTTTATTGCGTGCTGTGCCGATACCCAATGCAATGTTCCTTTTACCTTTCTGCCGTCAGGCGATTTTCCTCCTCGAGAAGCAGGGTCGTAGGTGCAATGAATTTCGGTAATGTTTCCGTCTGTATCTTTTATAACACTCTCACATTTAATGAAATAGGCATAACGTAAACGAACTTCTTTACCTACTTTTAAACCGAAAAATTTACGATTTGCTTCTTCTCTAAAATCTTTTTGCTCAATATAAAGTTCTCTTGAAAATGGAATTTTGCGAGTTCCCATTGTTTCGTCTTCGGGGTTGTTTATTGCGTCTAATTCTTCTGTTTGCCCTTCTGGATAGTTAGTTATAACAACTTTTAGTGGGTCTAAAACTGCCAAAACTCGTTGTGCTTTTTTGTTCAAATCTTCTCTTATGGCAAATTCCAATAGTCCAATATCAATAACATTTTCACGCTTTGCAATTCCTACTTTTTCTGCAAATATTTTGAGAGATTCTGGCGTATAGCCTCTTCTGCGTAAGCCCGAAATTGTAGGCATACGAGGGTCGTCCCAACCGCTAACAAGGTTTTCTTTAACGAGTTGCAGTAATTTTCGTTTGCTCATAACTGTATAGTTTAAGTTCAAACGAGCAAATTCTATTTGTCGTGGGCGATAATCTCCTTCTACTATTTGGTCGAGATACCAATCGTAAAGCGGGCGGTGATTTTCAAATTCCAGAGTGCAGAGTGAGTGCGTAATTCCCTCAATATAATCGGATTGTCCGTGAGTATAGTCATACATTGGATAGATGCACCATTTGTTTCCTGCCTTGTGATGGTGTGCGTGCAAAATACGATACATAATTGGGTCTCGCATGTGCATATTTGGCGAATCCATGCCAATTTTGGCTCTAAGAGTCATTGTGTTATCGGCAAATTCTCCGTTTTTCATTTTTTCAAAAAGTTCCAAATTTTCCTCTACACTGCGGTTTCGGAATGGGCTTTCTTTTCCGGGTTTTGTGGGCGTGCCTCTGTATTCGGAGATTTGTTCGGCTGTTAGTTCGCAAACATAGGCTTTGTCTTTTTTTATAAGCATTACTGCCCAGTCGTATAATTGTTGGAAATAATCTGACGAATAAAATTCTCTGTCTTCCCAGTCTGCACCAAGCCATCGTAGGTCTTCTTTTATGGAATCTACGTATTCTGTATCTTCTGTTATTGGATTTGTATCATCAAAACGGAGGTTGAATTTTCCGTTATAATCTTGTGATATTCCGTAGCTTAGCAAAATTGCTTTTGCGTGTCCGATGTGTAAATATCCGTTTGGTTCGGGAGGAAAACGTGTATGAATTCGTCCGTCATATTTTTTGTTTTCAATATCCTCTCTTACTATTGTTTCTATAAAATTGTAAGATTTTTTTTCTTCTGTTTCCATTTATTTATATGTTGTTTTAATTTTAGTTTTAGTTGTATTTACAAGCAGTAGATTATATTTATTGTAAATTATTTACTTACAAAATTAAGATTTATATTTGAAACTACAAATATTTTTCTTTTTGAAAATTGTAAATTGTTGAGGTGTTAAAATAAAAAATGACGAATTTATTATAATTCGTCATTTTTTATTGTTTTTATTTAATTAATTTTTTATTTGCCATTACGAAAGTATATTTTACCTTCGGTAAATTCGCTAAGAGCTATTAAGGCTGGTTTTGGTAAACCTTCGTAGTATTTAGAGATTTCTATTTGTTCTCTGTTTTCAAAAACTTCTTCTAAGTTGTCTGTGTATGAGGCAAATTGCTCTAATTTATTGTTTAGCTCGTCTTTAATTTCTGTGCCTACTTGGTCTGCTCTTCTGGCAATAATATTTATTGTTTCGTAAATACTTTCTGTTTTTTTTTCAAAATCGCTTATATCACGAGTTTGGGTAGTTTTGGAGGCGTTGGTTTCGTTGTATTTCATTATTTATTGTTTTTATCTGTTTTAGTTTTTTTTATTTTTTTGTTATCAGCTTTTGTTTTTTTTATGCTACTTTGCTCTGTAATAGATTTATTTAATTTTTCTACATCTTTAATGTATTTACCGTTAGTAAATTCTCTTGTGTAGTTATTATATCGTTCGAGTGCTTCGGCAAATCTTTCTTCTTGTTTTGCTTTTATACTTTTTTGAGCAAATTCTGTGTTTGCTTTAAAGCTGTAGTATAATATTTCTTCTCTATTTTTGCTGTATGGAAAATCTTCTAAACTGTTTTCTAAGGCAATATATGCTGCTCTTAGGTATCCAATATCATAGTATAATACTGCATTTTTGTAAGATTTTGTTTCTAAGTTTTCTCTTAATTCATCAATTATTGTGTTACAAGAGTCTATTTTTGTGCTTTCAGGAAATCGTGAAATAAATAGTTCAAACTCTCCTATTGCACCATTTGTAATTTCTTGGTCTAAGCTCCAAACTGGTGCTTCAAGATAATAGCAGTATGCACTTCGGAAAAGTGCTTCTTCGGCAAATTGGCTGTTTGGATATGTGTTAGAAAATTCTCTAAAATGAAATCCTGCCAAAATATAGTCGTTTATTTCAAAATTGCAAACAGCGTATTTAAAATATACTTCTTCTCCTCTTGTTCTTCCTCGTTCTCTTGGCACAAGTTGTTCGTATAGTTGTAGTGCTTTTGAATACTTACCTTCGTTAAATAACTCTGTTGCTTTTTGATATTTTAAATCATTATCGTTACTTTTTACTATTTTCTGATAACTTTGTTTGTTACAGGAACTTAGTATAACAACGGATAATGATAAAATAATTAGTGTCTTTTTCATATTTTTTTAAATATTTTAAGACGGCAAATATAGTTATTTATACAGATTAGTAAAAGTTTTTAACAATTTTTTTGAATATAATAATTTTATCTTCTTCTTCTGCGACCTTTTTTGTTGAAATTTTCTAATATTTTAGCCATTTGAGTTTGGTATCCGAGAGCTTTTTCTCTTGCTACTTCTGCAAATTTTTCGGTGTTGTCTGCATGAATTATTGAGCGAGAGGCGTTTATTATTAGTCCAAAATTTTCGTTTAATCCGTATTTGCAAACTTCTTCTAAGTTGCCTCCTTGCGAGCCAATTCCAGGAATGAGTAAGAAATGGTCTGGGATTATGTGTCTGACTTGGCGTAGTTTATAGGACATGGTTGCTCCTACAACAAACATCATATTTTGTTCTGTTCCCCACCATTTTCCGTATCGGATTACTTTTTCAAAAATATAGTCTCTACTTTCTATTTCTTGTATTAGTTGAATATCGTAAGAACTTGGATTAGAAGACAGACCAATAAGAACGACCCATTTGTTTTCGTATTTCAAAAATTCGCTTACAGCGTCTTTTCCGAGGTATGGATTTATTGTTATTGCATCAAAATTCATTGTTTCAAAGAATGCTTTTGCATATTTTGCCGATGTGTTTCCGATGTCTCCACGTTTTGCGTCTGCTATATTTAAGATGCTTGGGTGTTTTTCGCTCAAATATTTTGATGTTTTTTCTAAGCTCAACCAACCTTTGTGCCCGAGTGCTTCGTAGAAGGCGGTGTTTGGTTTGTAAGCAATTGCAAGGTCGTGAGTTGCGTCAATTATTTGCTTATTAAACTCAAAAACAGGGTCTTCTTTTTTCAAAAGATGTTTTGGTATTTTATCAAAATCAGTATCAAGACCAATGCATAGTAAAGATTTTTTTCTTTCTATTTGTTTTTTTAATTCGCTGTATTTCATAATGTTATGAGTTTTTTGTTTACAATTTTAAATTGGTTTCAGTTTAAATTACAGATTAAGTATTTATGTATATATACGCTTCTGAAATTTAGAATGATTTTAATTATCAGGCGAAAGCTAATTAAAAACTAAACACTTAAATTTTAGCACTTACTTAATATTTCTATAATCCAGATTCTTTTAATTTTTCCATATTTTCGGCAATTTGCAATTTTTCTATAATTTCGCCAATGTCTCCGTCTATAATATTATTTAAGTTATACATTGTTAGGTTAATACGATGGTCAGTAACACGTCCTTGTGGGTAGTTATATGTTCTAATTTTTGCCGAGCGGTCTCCCGACGAAACCATAGTTTTTCTTTTTGATGATATTTCGTCTAAGTATTTTTGATATTCAAGTGCATATAAACGTGAGCGAAGTTCTTTCATAGCAGATTTATAGTTTTTTAGCTGCGATTTTTCGTCTTGGCATTGCACAACGAGCCCTGTTGGAATGTGTGTTAGTCTAATTGCTGAGTATGTGGTATTTACCGATTGTCCGCCAGGTCCCGATGCACAAAATGTATCTTTTCTCACTTCGTCTGCTTTTATTTCAATATCCACTTCTTCTGCTTCTGGAAGCACTGCTATTGAGGCTGCTGATGTATGCACACGTCCTTGTGTTTCTGTTTTAGGAACTCGCTGAACTCGGTGAACTCCTGATTCGTATTTTAACACTCCATAAACTCCTTCTCCTGAGACGTTTAGCACTATTTCTTTGTATCCTCCCGATGCAGATTCTGTAAACCTGCTTAATTCTACTTTCCATTTCATTGATTCGCAGAATTTTACATACATTCTGTATAGGTCTCCTGCAAAAATTCCTGCTTCGTCTCCTCCTGTTCCTGCTCTAATTTCAAGAATTGCATTTTTGTCGTCTTCGGGGTCTTTTGGTAGTAATAGGAATTTTATTTCGTCTTCTAATTTTTTTTCTTCGTTTTCTAATTCTTCTAATTCTTCTTTTGCCATTTCTCGCATTTCTTCGTCTTTTTCTTCTGCAATCATGTCTTTTGATGTTTTTATATTACTAATAACATCGGTATATTTGTCAAATGCTGATACAAGCGGAGTTAGGTCTTTGTATTCTTTGTTTAGTTTTACGTAGTTTTTTTGGTCTGAAATAATATTAGGGTCAGAAAGTAAAGATTCAATATCTCTAAATCGTTGTTTTATTTCTTCTATTTTGTCTGTTATTAAGCTATTTGCCATTTTTTTATTTGTTTTCGGTTTTGGTTTTTACTATTTTTAAATTTTATCATAAACAACATTTTTATTTTAAAATTGTAAAGAATAATTTAATTAAAATATTTATAATCAATTTATTATTGTTTAATTATTTATCAAAAAATCTTTAATTTTATAAAATGTTGAGAATACAAATATATTTATTTTTTATGAATAAAACAGTATTTAGTAAAAAAATATACCTTTTTCAGTTTTTATCGTAAGTTTTTTTTCTGATGAGGCTTCACAATGTCCGATTATTTTTGCATCAATATTATATTTTTTTGATATATTTATAATGTTTTCTGCATTTTCTTTTTTTGTGTAAATTTCCATTCGGTGTCCCATATTAAAAACTTGATACATTTCTTTCCAGCTTGTGCCCGATTGTTGTTGAATAATATTAAAAAGTGGAGGAATTTCAAACATTTTGTCTTTGATAATGTGAATGTTATCCACAAAATTCAGCACCTTTGTTTGTGCTCCTCCCGAACAGTGAATTATTCCGCTAATATTATTTTTGTAGTTTTCTAAAATTTCTTTAATAACTGGTGCATAGGTTCTTGTGGGAGATAGAACTAATTTTCCTGCATCAATATCAAGATTTTCTATTTTGTCTGTTAGTTTGTATTTTCCTGAATATATGAGCTTTTGTGGAATTGAGTGGTCGTAGCTTTCGGGATATTTTGTTGCTAAGTATTTTTCAAAAACATCGTGGCGAGCAGAGGTTAGTCCGTTGCTGCCCATTCCTCCGTTGTATTCGTTTTCATAAGTTGCTTGTCCATAAGACGATAATCCAATAATTACATCTCCCGCCTTAATGTTGTTTTCTAAAACTTCTGTTTTTTTGATTCTTGCAGTTGCCGTAATATCTACGATAATTGTTCTCACAAGGTCTCCAACGTCGGCGGTTTCTCCTCCTGTAAGATAGATGTTTACGCCAAGTTTTTTGAGGTCTTCAATAATTTCGTTTGTCCCTTCAATTATTGCCGAAATTACTTCTGCTGGTATATTGTTTTTATTTCGTCCTATTGTTGATGATATAAGAATATTATCGGTTGCTCCTACGCAAATTAGGTCGTCAATATTCATAATAATAGCATCTTGTGCAATTCCTTTCCACACCGAAAGGTCTCCAGTTTCTTTCCAATACATGTATGCCAGTGCGGATTTTGTGCCAGCTCCGTCGGCGTGCATAATATTGCAATATTCTGGGCTGTTGCCCAAAATGTCTGGAATTATTTTACAAAATGCTTTTGGATAAAGTCCTTTATCAATGTTTTTTATTGCTGCATGAACTTCTTTTTTAGAAGCCGAAACTCCACGTTGGTCGTATCTGGACATTTGTTTTTTTACGATTTTTGGGATTTGAATTTATAATAAATTTATTATGATTTTTATTGTATTAATCAAAATGTTTTTTTATTCTTCGCCAAAAGGCGTAAATGTTTCTCCCCAGTTTGAGCTAAGGACTTTAAATTCAGTTCGTCTGTTTAATTGATGGCAAATATCTTTGTTTTCTTTAGAGTCCAGTGCATCTATAAAATCGGGGCTAAGCACATCTCCTTCTTTTAGGAATGGATATGTTTTTGCTGTTTCTGCATCTACTTTTACTGGCGACGATTCTCCGTATCCTTTTGGCACAAGTCGTTCTTTATCAATTCCTTTTTCAATTAAGAATGCAACAACAGAGTTTGCGCGTCCTTGCGAAAGTCGGAGGTTGTCTTTGTCGCTACCACGATAGTCTGTGTGTGCTTTTAGTTCTATTGTTATTGGGTTAAATTCCAGCAGTTCAACAAGTTCTTCGAGCGAAACTTTTGATAGTTCGCTTAGTGTTGTGTCTCCAAGTGCATATTCTATATTTGGAATTTTTATGTCTCCTAATGCTGGTTCCATAAAAATTTCTATGTTGATTGTTGTTGCTACTGTTATTCCTTTTGTTGTTTCTTCGGCTTTTCCTTTTAAATAGTTTTTCATTGTAGAAATAATGGAGTAGTCGGTGTTTTCGCTAAGGTTGAATGTAAATTCGCCGTTTTCACCAGTTTTGGTTTTTAGAAATTCTCCATTGCTTCCATCAAGTTTTACTTCTACTTCGGGCATATATGCTCTGTTTTTTTTGTTTCTAACGTATCCTTTTAAAACTATTTCAATAGGTTTTTGATAAAAATAAAAGATGTCGTCTTTTTTTCCTGTTTCACGAGACGATGTTACATATCCGTTTTTTTTTGAGTCAAATGGATTAAAAATTATAGCAAAATCGTTAGCAAATGAATTTATTGGCGATTTCATGTTTTCTACTTCGTAAGTTCCGTTTTCGTTTGGTTTTGCGATATAAATATCTAATCCTCCCATTCCAATTCTTCCGTCTGACGAAAAGTATAGGTTTCCTTCTGTATCGGTTGTTGGAAATAGTTCGTTGTATTTTGTATTTATATCAGAACCAAGTATTTGAGGAGAGCCCCAAGTTGCTGATTTTGTTTTTCGTTCCATTTTCCAAATATCTTTTCCACCAATTCCTTTTTCTGGGTGTTCGGCAACAAAAAATAGTGTAAGTTCGTCTGGTGTAATGTGTGGGTGTCCTACAGATATTGCTGTGTCGCTAAAAATTTTGATTGTTTCGGGAGTTCCCCATTTTCCTTCGGATATTGTGGATTTTAATATTTTACAACCTACATCTTTTCCGCTAATTACTTCACAACTTGTGTAATACATTGTTCTTCCGTTGGGAGTTAGAGAGCAAGAGCCTTCGTCGAAAGGAGTATTTATCATTCCTTCTGCTGGCACTGCTTCGCTCCATTTTCCTTTTTTATCTTTTCTAATAAAAAATATGTCTGCAAAAC
>Ga0193956_1001100_pt1 | contig 11174 bp, 10 predicted proteins | sample BB_7_MG_FD_140358 | JGI IMG/M metagenome (GOLD analysis project Ga0193956, IMG submission 140358) | Microbial mat bacterial communities from the Broadkill River, Lewes, Delaware, United States - BB_7_MG | ecosystem: Environmental > Aquatic > Freshwater > River > Microbial mats | place: USA...
ATGATTAGCGAGATACAAACTATTTTAAATATTGTAAATACTAATCTATTCCCTTTTGTAAAGAAATTCAAACTATTTTCTGCTAAATAGTAGTTATAAATCATAGAAGAAAATCCAAATAATAAAAGTGCAAAAGTAACAAAATATCCACCAAGTGGTCCAACTTGTTCAATCAAAGCATTTTGAGTTAATAAAACACCTTGAACATTTTCAGCACCAGGAATATACGCACCGGAAAGAAGAATTATAAAAGCTGTACATGTACAAAGGATAATAGTATCAATAAACACTGAAAATGATTGAACTATACCTTGTTGTATTGGATGTGCAACATATGCAACTGCTGCAACATTTGGAGCAGAACCAAGTCCAGCTTCATTTGAAAACATACCTCTTTTAGCACCTTGCATAATAACAGCACCTAAGCCACCTCCAATCGCTGAACTAGGATTAAATGCTTCTGTTATAATCATCATTATTAAAGATGGAATTTCTGTTATATTTAAAGCAATAACAACCAATGCAATCAGAAGATAACTCCCTGCCATAATAGGAACTATAACTTCTGATACTTTGGAAATTCTTTTAACCCCACCAAAAATCGATAAAGCAAATATAACTGTTAAAGCTGCACCACTTATCCATGTTGGGATATCAAATGTAGCTTCAAAAGAACTTGTTATGATAAATGACTGAGTTGCATTAAAAGCAAAACCAAATGTAACCATAAGTAAAAAAGAAATAATAATACCAACCCATTTTTGACCAAGTGCTTTCGTGGCATAGTATGCAGGGCCTCCACGGTAAGTACATGTATCTATGGAGTCTTTTTCTTTATAAAGTTGCGCTAAAGAACACTCAAAAAATGATGTAGCCATACCAACAAGTCCTATAACCCACATCCAAAATACAGCACCAGCCCCACCAAGAGTAATAGCAACAGCAACGCCCGCTATGTTACCACCACCAACACGACCAGCAACACTTAACATTAATGCTTGAAAAGAACTTATATGTCCTTCCTTATCATGTGCTGACTCTTTTAAAATCTCAAACATTTTAAAAAAGTATCTAAATTGTACAAATCTAGAACTAATAGTAAAAAACAGACCTAAAAGTGGAAGAAAATATATAAGAATATTTCCCCATATTAAATCATTCAAAAATGAATTTATTTCTGAAAACACAACCTCTCCTTTGTTGAAATTAGATTTTTTAATCTATCATTTGGAAGTGTGTAAAATGTGGGTTTTCATGAAAATATAAAAGAAATAGAGAAATTATTTCAAAAAGGTAACTAATTTACCAACAATATTTAAAAATTATAAAAAGAGGGATTAATACCCTCTTTTCTCTAACATAAGTATACCTACTCTCAAAAACCCAAATAAATTTAAAACTACAAAGGACATAGTCTCTATAATAAAATTAAATTGATACAAAATAGTAATTCCACAAAGAAAAATAAATACAAATACATTAAAAGCTCTATATAAAGAATATTTGCATAAAAGCTTTTGAAATGCAAAAAAAGAAAAAACTCCCCAAAAAATAGCAAGAAATATGAAATTTACATAACTCAAATACTCTTGTTCAAGTACATATTCTCTATATACTAAATCTCTTTCAAAACCCATATAATAGTTGCTGAGTGCAATATATGTGAATCCTAATATAAAAATAAAAAAACTTGTTACATTCAATATAACTTTAGTTCTTAGCATCCAAGCTCCACTCTAACCAACCACCATCGTACATTGAAACATTTTCATAACCCATAACATATGCATAAAATAGAACTTCGGTAGCTCTCCATCCAGTACCGCAATAAAATGAAAGATGCTTCAAAGTATCTACGCCCAAATCTTTCCACATTTTTTCTAAATCATCTTGATTTTTCATTTTTCCACTTATACTTCTGTAATCTTCTAAATGATAAGCATCACTACCTGCTTTACCCCATACAGCACCTTTTATATTGCCCTTAGGTTTTATATAAGAATACCCACTTGTTTTTCCAAGCCATTCATCTTTAGAGCGTATACTTACTAGCTGAGCATTTGGATCTTTTATAATCTTTTGTGCGTCATGTAGATCTTTTATAATAAAACCTTTGCTAAAAAATTTTCCACCAAAATCAGTTATAGACTTCGCTTTAACATCACCTGTTTGAACAAGATATCCAGCATCCTTCCAAGCATTGAATCCACCATTTAGTATACGAACATCTTCTACACCCATTGCCATTAAAGCAATTGCGACTCTTGAAGCTGGCATAAAATCAGGTCCATAAAGTATAACTGGTGTAGATTTTGATATACCATAACTCAAAGCAAATGATAATAACTCTTCTTTACTTTTATAATTCCAAATAGGTCCAAATTCTACTAAATCTGTATTAATATGAACAGCCGTTGGTATATGCCCTTTTTTATAAGCTTTACCATCTCCCCAACTTACTTCAAATACTTTTATACTTTTTTTATTTGTAATTAGATCATTGATATAACTCGCAGGAACTAGCATTTTATAATTTTTTAAATAATCGAGTTTAAAACTTTGATTCGCTACATACTCAGATAAAAAACTCTCATATATTGCAACATTAACACCTTGTTTTTTCAGAAAATCATATACTTTTTGTGTATCTTCTTTTTTTGCTCCATAAACTATAACTTCTTTTTGTGAAATAAGTTTTTTTACAATTATAGAGTCATTCGTCAAACTTTTTATCCATTGCGCTGGAAATGGTTTAGCCGAATGTATATGACCTCTTCTTTTTTCCCCATTTAATAACCAACCATTATAGGCATCTTCACTTCTTGTATCTAAGATTGTTATATCTTTTTTCCCTATAAGCCCAACTAGAGACTCTGTACTTACAGCGGCATTTAAATTGTTTACTACCAATAGTAAAAACAGACAAACCTTTAAAATTTTCATTATTATCCCTTTTTAGTGCACTATTTGTTATAAAATATCTTTGAAGTTAATTTAAATGAAGTTAATCAAAGGATAATATATGTTTACCTAAAACTTAGGTCTGCACTTTTGCATTATTTTTTGTATTATATCAAAGCAGTCTGTAATTATCATAAAATCAATACTATCTTTTTAGATAGCTAGTCAACAAGTTCTATCCCAAGCCCATTTAGTAGATTTAACGCTTCATAGCGACTAAACAATGCACCTTCTAAAATATTGTTCTTTATATCAATATTGAAATTTTTTGCATATGAAAAATTAACTTTAGATAAGTTTGTATTGGAAAAAGTACTGTTTTTAAAGTCAGTATATGTAAAATCAGCTTCTTGTAAATTGGCAACTGTGAAATCAACATCTCTTGCTTCACACTCTTTTACTTCCATACCTTCAAGCTCAAGTCCATAAAATGATGAACTATTGATTACAGAAGTATTAAATTTTATAGGTTTTTTTACCAAAGAATCCCAAGAAGCTCTTGTCCAATCTACACCTATTATTTTACAATCAACAAAAGTAATATCTGAAAATTTAGAATTTAATAATTTTACAAGACTCAAATCACAGCTGTAAAAGCTACATCCTGTAAATATGCAGTTTTTAAAAGAACTATTAGATAAATTACATTTTATAAAAGTACACTCATCAAACTCTATTTTTATAAACTCTTTTAAGTTTATATCAATGTTCTCATATCGCTCAGCAAAATTATCCTCTTCAAAAATCAAGGCTATCTTCTTTTTTGTAAAAATGCATTTAATTGATTTGCAAAACTCTCTGCATTTTTCTTTGAAAATGGAGCAGGCCCTCCTGTAACTTCTCCACTATCTCTAAGCTCACTCATAAGATTTCTCATAGTAAGGTACTGTTTTACATTTTCTTCACTATAAAGCTCCCCTCTATGATCTATTGCATGGGCTTTTTTGTTAATCAGCCTATCTGCTAAAGGTATATCAGCTGTAATAACTAAATCTCCTTCATTTACGAGTTCAACTATATGATTATCTGCTTCATCTGCACCTTGGTCTACAACAATATATGATACATACTGTGATTTACCGATATTTATTTTTTTATTTGCAACTACAAAAGTTTCTAGTTTTAATCTCTCTATTGCTTTAAGAATAATCGGTTTTAAAAGATTTGGAAAGGCATCGCCATCAATGTAGAGTTTCAGATGATTTCCTTTACTCTACCAACATCCCCACTTGTCAATCTTACTTTTATTCCATGAGGATGTGTTGGAGAGTTTGTTAAAATATCTTTTACAATTCCCTCGGTCAATACTCCACTTCTTTGATCTTTTTTTAAAACTATTTTTACATGTAGTCCAGCTTTTATATTTGATCTTTTTTGTCCATTCAAAACAACATTCCTTTATCTTCATTTTCTTCTAATTTATTTGTTTTGGGAAAAGGTGAAGTTTCTGTAAAGTATTCCCTACTGCCATTTACATTTCTTTGAGTCACACCATCAGGAACACTAAACGCTCTCTTAGTTTGAGGAAAAATCTTTATATACTCTTTTACAAAATATGAAAAAGCTGGTCCGGCAACTCGTCCGCCTGTTTCGTACCTTTGCATAGGTGAATTATCATCATTACCATACCAAACAAGCACCTCAATTTCAGGAGTAAAACCACAAAACCATGCATCAACATTTAGATTAGTTGTTCCTGTTTTTCCAGCAGTTTCAATTCCTTTTACTTGGGCCGTTCTTCCTGTTCCTCGCTCAACAGTGGTTCTTAAAATATCTATCATTAAAAATGCTTGTTCAGGGGATGTTATTCTCTTTTTTTCACTCTCATAAATAGTTTCATCTCCAAAGCGGTTAATTATTTTCTTTATTAAGATTGGCTGTACTCTTACTCCATAATTTGGAAACATTGAATAAAACCCACTAAACTCTAAAGGAGAAATACCAAAACTTCCTAAGGCTGTAGATAAATCATAAGGTATATTCTTAAAACCATCTTTTTTTAATTCTCTATATATACTATCCACTCCAAGTGCATTCATAAGATTAATTGTTGCAAGGTTTCTTGAGTGAACCAACGCCTCTTTTAAAGTAAGTAAACCTTCAAAATTCTCTTCATAATTTTTTGGTTTCCAATCTTCGTCTGTTCTTTTATCCGTATATACTCTTGAAATATCAGGAATTTCGCTCATAGTAGAGTACCCAACATCTAGTGCTTTTTGGTAAATAAAAGGCTTAAAAGAAGAACCTGGTTGCCTTTTGCTTTGCACAGCTCTGTTAAAATGTGATGCTTGATAATCTACCCCACCAACCATGGCAAGAATATCTCCAGTTTTACTATCTAAAGATATAAGTGCACCATTTATTAGTGAGCTATTAGTATCATTTGGATGTCTTTCAAAAATCTTATTATAACCATGCTTTAATGACTCTCTAGCTAACCTTTGAAGCCTTAGATCAATACTCAAATGAATTTCATAACCACCTGTTCTAAAATCTTCATACTCTTGACTTGCTTGTTTTATGACTTCATCGACTATATAAGGTGCTTTATTTTGAGTAAGAGTTTCATCATACACTATTGGTTGTTCTGCTATTCCTACTCTGTACTCTTTTTCACTTATCCAACCCAAAGCGTTCATTCTATACAAAACTCTATTTGCACGACTCAAAGAAAGATCAATATTTCTAGTAGGATCATATGAACTTGGTGCTTTTGGAAGCCCTACAAGTATAGCAATCTCTTTCAAACTTAAAGCATCTAAACTTTTATGAAAATACCCTAATGCTGCTGTTTTGATACCATAATACCCATGTCCAAAATAGACATGATTAAAATATCTCTCCAAAATTTCTTCTTTACTTAGCTCAGTCTCTATTTTAAATGCTAAAACAATCTCTTTTAGCTTTCTTATTATCTTTTTTTCTCGAGTAAGTACTGCATTTTTAACAAGTTGTTGTGTAATAGTACTTGCACCTTCAACCAATTTCATAGCTTTGATGTCTTTTATCAGTGCTCTCAAAATTGCTTCAAAATTCACTCCTTGATGCTCAAAAAAAGAAGTATCTTCGATAGCAACTAAAGCTTCTATTACTCGTGCAGGGATTTCATCATATTTTGCATACAATCTATGGTGTTTTTCAAATATATTTGCTATAAGCTCACCATTTCTATCATAAATTTGCGCACTTAACTTTGGATTGTAATCTATAATTTTATATGCATCAAAACGAACTTCTGAATAAAGATATAAAAGTCCTGCTAATACTAAAAAAACACCTGCTAAAAATATTGTTATTATATATTTCATATTCGAAACCCTCTATTCTTAAACCCTGATTCTATCAATTTTTTTGTATATTCTTGTTTAGGATTATTGATAATTTCTTCTAAATTACCAGTTTCAATAATCTCACCATCTTTTATGATAGCTATATCTTCACACAAATCTCTAACAGCATCTATATCATGTGTGACAAATATCAACTTAAATCTATTCTTTACATGTAGCTCTTTTAAAAGCTCCAAAATAGACTCTTTACTCTTCATATCAAGTGCTGTTGTTGGCTCATCTAAGAGTAAAAGTTTTGGCTTTAGCTGTAAAGCAAATGCAATAACTACTCTTTGAAGCTGCCCACCACTTAATTCACTTGGAAAACGGTCCAAAAAATCTTCGTCTAAGCTCACCATATCAAAATATTCTTTTGCTTCATCACGAGGCACTAAAAATTGATCTACAATTTTTGTTAAAGGTGAAAGAGCAGTAAAAGGATTTTGAGGGACTAAAGCAACACTCTTACCTTTTGTAGCAACAAATCCATCTAAATCTATCTCTACTCGTAACTCTTTTGGAAGCATTCCTAAAAATGCTTTTAAACTCAAACTTTTACCACTTCCACTCTCACCAATAAGAGCAAAAGAGTTTTTAAAACTAAAACTAATATCTACAAGTTTTTTATCATTTACTTCAATTTTGAGTTGTTTACATGTAAACATTAAACAACCTCTCCAAATCTTCGATAGGAACATCGACTCTAGAGATAATCCTCAAAATTGGTTTTTCAACTGTAGGAGGACGAATTGCTCCAACTAAAAACCCTTCTTTTTGAAACTTCGTTTGCATCTTTAAAACGGCTTGTGAACTCTCCATCTCATATGGAAATATCAAACCTTTCATTGCTACACCAAAATGTTTTTTTACTAAATCTTTTCTTTTTTGTATCTCTACATGTAAAGACTTTTTATTTTTCAAAATGTATAGCATACCTTGATGCGCAAGTTCTATATCTATCAAAGATGGTGCAGTCGCATATATGAGAGCCTTTGCTCTATTTTGTAAAAACTCTACTATATGCTTTGAAGCAAGTATATACGCACCATAACTTCCGTATGCTTTCCCAAGTGTTCCCATCTTAATATAGTTTGATTTTACGGCAATTTTATATAAATCAAAAACTCCAGTAAAATTTTCACCAACTACTCCGCTACTATGTGCTTCATCAACAATCAAAAGTGTGTTTTCATACGCATCTACTATATCAAATATCTCTTTGTTAAGTAGTTCTCCACTCATAGAGTAGATTCCTTCAACTGCAATAATTGCCCTTTTGTATTTAGAATTTTTGAGTATTTTTTCTAAGTCCTCAAAAGAGTTATGTTTAAAAGTTTTAACTTCTGCATCAACAAGTTTTGATGCCAAAATACCACTAGCATGATACTCCTCATCAAGTATTAACAAATCACCTTTTCGTGGAAGTGCTTCAATAAGTGCCATGTTCGCTAAAAATCCACTTCCTGCGACTATAGCACTCTCAAAACCATTTTGTCTACATAAAAATTCTTCGAAATCTTTATGTATTTGATGATAGCCATTAACCATCTGAGAAGCTTTAGGAGCATGGTCTTTAAACATATTAACTCTTGCAACTGCTCTTGTTAAAAGTTGTTTTTTTGAAGATAAACCAAGATAATCATTTGAAGCCAAGTCAATCAAGTTTTCATTATAAATAACTCTTGTTCTGTATCTATTTGATTTTTTGATTGCTTGTAGCTCTTTTGAATACATTTTAATCCTCTAAAAATGGTAAAAGTTTCTCCACACAAAGTCCCATTGCAGTACTTTCATAGCCTCTTACCTCTTTAATATAATCTTTACAAAAGCCCTCAACCATACAAGCACCAGCTTTACCTTCCCATGCATTGCCATTTAAATATTCTTCTAAAGCATCTTTATCAAATGCATCAAAAATATAATCAGTGGCACTTAAATCAATAAATTCAATTTTTTCAGACTTTAAAATCATGCATGTAAGGATAGAAACAACACTACCACTTTGAGCCATCAAAATTTTTCTTGCGTCATCTTTATCTTTTGCTTTTCGTAAAAGTTTTCCTTTAGAAGTTACAACAGTATCTGCACAAAGAACTGGTATTTCAAGACCAAACTCTTCTATAAAACTGTTCATTTTACCAACAGTAGCATGATATACAAAATGACTAGGATTTTGTATATCTAAACTCTCTTCATCAAAATTTGCACTTTTTTGTGTAAACTTGACACCAAAAGCATTAAGCAATTCTGCTCTTGTGATTGAATTAGAACCGAGTATAATATGTTGCAACTAAAAACCCCTTATAATAACACCCATATAAACTGATATCAGCGTGAGAATTATATTTAAAGGAATCAAAAAGTTTACAATCAAACCGAGATTTTCATGCACTTCAAAGAAATTTCTTTTTTTATAAAGTCTTCTTGCATTAACAAGTTTTGAATACATATAAACAAAATTAAATGCAATAAAAACCCACATTGCTTCTTTGACATGTATCATAGAAAACATCGTAGGATTTGCATACTCAAAGCCAAGACCAACACTCATCGTCAAAGAAGCTGATATGATAATAAGCATTGCAGCAAAAATATAATATGTATATTTATTAAGGATTTGTATGCATCTGTCATATCTCATAGCTTCATCATCAATTGCCATTAATATAGGTTTTATAATAAATCTAATCATAATCATACTTCCAAGTAAAAACGCAGCGCTTATTACATGTATAAAAACAACAATCCTACCAAAATTACCAAAAAGATCTATTAAGAACTCTTGCATACTAATCTTCTAAAGCTTTTTTAGCAAATATTAATGCCACTTTTTTTGCTTCTTCAATTTTTGAGGCATCACGACCACCTGCTTGTGCAAAATCTGGACGACCGCCTCCACCTCCACCAACTACAGGAGCTACTTCTTTTATCCAATCTCCAGCTTTTAATGTTGCATTTTTAACACCTGCTGCAATCATTACTTTATCACCTTTTTTTTGAAAAAGTAAAATAGCTACACTCTGTTTTTGGTTTTTAAATTCATCAATCGCTTTTTTAATATCACCAGCACCAAGTTCATCAACTATAAGTTCTACTCCATTAACACTCTCACCACTCACTTCTTGCCCAGCATTCGCTTCAAGTGCTTCAACTTCACTTTTTAAAGTTTTTATTTCATTTTTAAGTTTTTCTACACCAATGAGAGCATCTTTATGTTTTACAGCTTCTTTTATCTCATTTAGATTTTCTCTTAATGCTTTTGTATAAGCTAAAGAACTTGCTCCACAAATAGCTTCTATTCTTCTCACACCAGCACTTACACCACTCTCTTTAGTGATAATAAAACTTCCAATTTGTCCAACATTTTGCACATGAGTTCCGCCACAAAGCTCAACACTAGTATCACCAAAAGATACTACACGAACCTCATCACCATATTTTTCACCAAACAGAGCCATAGCACCTGAGTTTTTAGCTTCATCTACACTCATAATTTTCGTTTGGCTATCAACTCCCTTAGCAATCACTCCATTGACAAAATTTTCTACTTTCACTATCTCTTCACTACTCATTGCTTTTGGATGTGAAAAGTCAAATCTTAGTCTATCTTTATCAACAGAACTTCCAGCTTGTGCTATATGCTCGCCTAAAACATTTCTCAGAGCACTATGAAGTAAGTGTGTTGCTGAGTGATGCTTTTCGATTTCATTTCTAAAAGTATCTACTATAACTTCAACTTTTGTATTTACATGTAAAGGTTTTGTAAGTTCTATTTGCGAAAGATTTAAATCAAAAAACTTTTCAGTTGCACTCACCTTTCCAAACTCTTTAATCTCTCCAGTATCACCAATCTGACCACCACTAGTTGCATAAAATGGTGTTTTATCTAACATCATCCACCCTGAGTTTTGTAACGAATCAACCTCTTTAAAATCATCATCAAGAAGAGCTATTACTGTTGCTGTTGCACAGTTATCACTATAACCTATAAACTCATTATGTCCGAATCTCTCTAAAAGAGCTTTAAAATCTCCACTAGAAGCCTTATCTCCACTTCCTTTCCAAGAAGCTTTTGAGCGTTCTCTTTGAACTTTCATCAAGGCATCAAATTTTTCACTGTCTACTTTTAAGCCTTTGTCTCTTAACATATCTTCTGTTAAGTCTAAAGGAAATCCGCAAGTATCATAAAGTTTAAATGCAACTTCTCCACTAAAAACATCTTTTGTATTTTCAAGTTCTGCTTCAAATAGTTCCAAACCTGAAGCAATTGTAGATAAAAATCTCTCTTCTTCAAGTCTTATTTGCTCACTAATTGCCTCTTTTTTTTCAATCAAATATGGATACTGTTTTCCCATCAAAGAGTTAACAACATCTAAAAGTTTATACATAAAAGGCTCACGAATTCCAAGAAGATATCCATGTCTTACAGCTCTTCTCATAATTCTTCTAAGAACATAACCTCTACCTTCTCTATCAAAACTAGTTCCTTGAGCAAGCAAGAATGCAGTTGAACGGATATGGTCTGCTATAACTCTGTAACTCGCTCCCGTATCATACGAGTAAGGTTTACCACAAAGTTCCACCACTTTATCAATCAAAGGCATAAACTCTGAAGAGTCATAATTACTTAATTTTCCTTCAACCACAGCTACAACTCGCTCTAATCCCATACCTGTGTCAATTGAAGGTTTTGGAAGAGGAGTAAGTTTACCATCAGTACTTCTTTCATACTGCATAAAAACTAAATTCCAAATTTCCAGAAATCTATCTCCATCACCACCAAGATAGTCTTCTTCTCCACCAAAGTTTTCAGCACCTTGGTCGATAAAAATTTCACTACAAGGTCCACATGGTCCCGTATCTCCCATCTGCCAAAAATTGTCA
>Ga0193956_1001103_pt1 | contig 11148 bp, 7 predicted proteins | sample BB_7_MG_FD_140358 | JGI IMG/M metagenome (GOLD analysis project Ga0193956, IMG submission 140358) | Microbial mat bacterial communities from the Broadkill River, Lewes, Delaware, United States - BB_7_MG | ecosystem: Environmental > Aquatic > Freshwater > River > Microbial mats | place: USA...
AACAGGTTTTCTAATAGAAAAAGATAATATAAATGAATTTTGTGAAAAAATAATACAAATTAATAATAATAAAAATTTATTAGAAAATTTGAGCAAAAATGCCAGAAAATCGGTGGAAATCAAATTTGATATTTCTGTTTCTTTCAAGAGTATTGAAAATTATTTGAGTAAAATAAATTAAAAATTAGTAGTATGCACTGTGCTTTATGTAAAACAAAACTTTGCGACAAAGAAGGAAAAAATTGTTACGGAGAAAATAATCTAAAAAATACAATAGAAAATAATGATAATATAAAAGTATCATCGGATATGGAAACATTATATTCTATGCAACTAACACGAGTAGAGGAACTTATAATGTATTGCAACCGCAGAGGTTATAAAAAAATAGGAATTGCTTTTTGTGTGGGACTCTCAAACGAAGTGCTTGTTTTAACCAAAATTTTAAGAAGCAAAGGTTTTAAAACTTTTAGTGCTTGCTGCAAAATAGGAGGAATTTCTAAACAAGAGATTGGCATAAAACATGCAGATATAAAGCATGATGCAATTTGTAATCCTCATTTGCAGGCACAAACTTTGAACGAGAGTAATACCGATTTTAATATTATTGTAGGGCTTTGCATTGGACACGATGCAGAATTTACACAAAGCTCTAAAGCTCCCGTTAGCACGCTTATTGTTAAAGATAGAGTGTTGGCACACAATCCAATAGGGGCTTTATATTCAAATTATTATTTAGAAAAAATTTACAAAACTGATTATTTATAAAATTAATATTTTTATATATTTATAATTTGTTTAAACATGAAAATTGATTTTTTTAGTCCTATAAAACTTGAACAAACCAATCAAGTAAAACTAATGAATCGTATAGATAAAAAATATTATTTTGATGTTAAATTTTTATTTGATTTATTGTATTCCGTTAGAAATGAGTATTTTATTTTAGAAATAAATAATAAAAATAAATTAGCATATAGAACAACATATTTTGATACTCTCGGACATGATATGTATATGTCTCACCATAATGGCAAACTTAACAGGTATAAAATAAGAAAAAGGCATTATGTAGAATCAAAAATGAGTTTTTTGGAAATTAAATTTAAAAATAATAAGGGGAGAACAATAAAAAAACGTATTAATACAACTTACAATAATAAATTATTAAAAAAAGATAAAAATTTTATTTCATCAAACACTCCTTTTGATAGTAATTATTTAAAAGTAGGTTTAATAAACCAATTTAATAGATTGACTTTAGTAAATAAAAACTTTAAGGAAAGATGCACAATTGATTTAGATATTTTTTTTTCCTACGAGGGGAAAGATAAGTCTCTTAATAATATCGTTATCATAGAAATAAAATCAGATAATAATTATGGAATATCGTCACTTGCAGTGGCTCTTACTGAAAAAAGAATAAAATCTTCTGGTTTTAGTAAATATTGTATTGGTTGCATTTTTTCTAATCCAACTTTAAAACAAAATAGGTTTAAAGAAAAAATTATTAATATTAAAAAGATAATTAATTAAGTTTTTAACAATAATTTTTTAGTTATTACTGCTAAAAGTTTTTTTTCTATAAAATAAAAAAATATAACTTTAAATAAAAAAATAAAAATGAGGTTTTTAAAAAAACATATAAATATATTACTACTCATATCTATTTTGATAATATTTCCAAGATGCCGAAAAATTAATTTAGAATTATTAGTTTTTGAAAGTAAAAAAGCTGGACATTGGGAAGACAGACCAGTAGGAATTTCTTGTATGCCAGAATTTTCTGAATATACGATAGAAAATAATGAATTTACTTTTAATCCCAATCACATGTTTTGTATAGCAATAAATATGGACACGCTGGATTTTGAAATAATGAGATACGAATCAAGATTTGGTCCCAGTATTTTGGAAAGTGAAGGAAAAATAGCCAAAGCAGTATTTATTGAATACAAATATCAATGCGATGTTCCCTTTCCTGCCGAGTATAATTGGTATAGTGCAGATGTTAAAATAGACGGCATAAGTCTAAGTAATGTTGGGATTAGAAAAAAAGGTTTTTGGGGTTCAATTTTTTCGGAAGCTCCTGCTATTAAGATTAATACTACAAAATATAATCAAAACCAAATAATAGGAAAAACAGAAAATATTACATTAAATAATAATGCAGAAGACCCTACAAGAGTTGTTCAGGTGTTGTATTACAAGGTGTTTGAACTGGCAAATTATCCTGCTCCAAGATGCAATTTAGCTAATATAACAATAAATGGCGAGCCTTTTGGAGTTTACTCACATCTTGAAGCCATTGATTTGAATTTTCTTCAACGCCAATTTGGTAATAATAATGGGCATTTGTATGAAGGACAACTCGTAGATTTTAGAACTAAATGGTTGCCAAGATGGGATAGTAAAACAGAATACACAAATCAATATGGAACACCAATATTAGATATTTCTAATGTTTTAGAAAACTCCTCAGACCAAAATCTTGTTCACGATTTAAACCAATATTTGAATGTGGAAAAATTTATTACTTTTTGGGCATTAGAAATAATTTTAAATCATAGCGATGGTTATGCAACAAAAAGGAATAATTTTTTTATTTATTTTAATCCAAATGATAATAACCGAGCTATTTTTATTCCTTGGGGATTAAATACCCTTGATGATGGATATAATTCTTACGAAAGATATGTAACAGCAGAACTTCCTCGCAGACTATCTCGTATTCCGGAAACGAGGCAAATGCTTATTAATGAACTTAATCGTATTTTTGAAGAGGTTTGGAAAGAAGACGAATTAATTTCGTTAATTGATTTTTTTTCGGAGCAAGTGCAAACAGCTCAAATAGATGATAGCTACCAAGAGCATCTTAATTATTTGAAAAAAATAATAAGAAATCGTAGAAATAACATAGATATAATGTTAAAAAATGGCTTACCGGAAGGTAATGAGAAGGCTGCAAAAAATTGTTGTCGTTAATTTTTTATAAAATGAATAAACTGTATAAAATACTATTATTTTTAGTTGTATTATTATTGCTATATAATAAAGGATATTCTCAATATTATATTTTACCGCAAAAATATGATTTTGAAACTTGGAATGCTATTAATTTAAAATGCAAAATAAATAAAAATTGGGATGTAAAACTGGAAGAGCAATTGCGTTTTAAAACATATTCAACAGAATTTGACCGCTTTTTAACTCAAATTGAAGTAAAATACAATCCAAACAACAAAAAAATTGAAAATTTTGATTTTGGTTTTGGGCTAAGACATATTTTTGCTAACGACAATATTGGTAAAATACAAGAATACGAAAATCATTACAGATTTCATTTGGATATATCTCACAAGTTTAAGAAAAACAATTTTAGATTTAAGCATAGATTACGTTTTCAAAGAAAAAAAGAATTTGAAAAAAACGAACAAAAAATATATTATCCAAGTATGGATTTAAGACTAAAAGGTTATGTAATATACAAAATTAAAGATTGGAAATTGGATCCAGAAATATCTTGGGAATTTTTTTTGCACAACGAAATTGGAGAGTTAAACAATTTCACAAAACATAGAATTGGAATTGGAACAGACTATGATATAAATAAAAAACAAAAAATTAGCATATCGCTAATCAAAGAAGGAGAAGTTAAAGTTTGGGACGCCAAAACAATATTTATACTTTCAATAAAATATAATTATACTTTTAAATTAAAATAATAGAGCAATTTAATTCATTAAAAATCAAATAAATGGAAAAATATAATGAAAAAATAACAATATTAATTGTAATTCTATTTACAACAATATATTCTATACTAAGGTATAATATTTTGGGCAATGTAGAATGGTCGCAACTACCACTTTATGTTTCTAATAAAATATTTTCGTTTACAGCAGTAATTTTACTGTCTTATATGTTTTCCGCAAAGTCTATACAAAAGAAAAAAGGTTTAATTGTTCAACAATTTTCAATTATAGGATATGCAATTTTTTTCTTAATTATAACACATATCTTTATTAGTATTCTTATTCTTAATCCAAATTATTTTTCTAAATTTTTTCAAGACAGCGGACATTTTACAATTTTAGCAAGTTTAAGTATGTTTTTTGGAGTAATATCAACAGTTCTATTATTTAGCTTGACTCCTTTTTTCCGGAAAACTATTCAAGAAAAATCAGACTTAGCAAAAATAATCTATTCTCAATTTTCTAAAATATTTCTGATGTTTTTTGTTGCTTTACACCTATTTTTTATGGGCTACAAAGGCTGGCTTACACCAGAAAAATGGAACGGAGGATTGCCTCCAATAACTTTGATTTCGTTTGCATTTGTAATTATTAGCCTAATTATTAATTTTAGTTATTTCAAAAATCATGAAAAATCATAAATATTTAATAGTTATTTTGTTGTTTTTTTTAGCTTGTAACTCTCCCAAGATAGCTGATAATCACAAGCGTAGCATGTATATTTGGACTGCAAATACAAATTTTTCAGATGAAGATATGATATTTTTTAGAGAAAATAACATAAAAAATGTGTATATTCGTTTTTTTGATGTAGATTGGAACTCTTTGCATGGAGAAGTGCCAATTTCTATACAAAATTTTAATGGTTTTATTTACGATGATTTTAATATTATACCAGTTATTTTTATTAAAAATGAAGTTTTTAAAGAATTAGAAACTGAAAATTTAGATGAATTTGCAAATAAATTACATTATAAAATTGATACTATTTTTTCATTATATTTTAAAAATAGAGACCGTAAAATACAAGAAATTCAGCTTGACTGCGATTGGACAGAAACCACAAAAGACAAATATTTTGAGTTAATAAAAATACTAAAAACAAAATTTGAAAATGTAGAAATATCTGTTACAATTCGTTTGCATCAGATTAAATATCAGGAAAAAACTGGCGTGCCACCTGCCCACAAAGGAGTGCTGATGTATTACAATATGGGAAATTTTTTAGACCCACAAGAGCCAAATTCTATATTAAATAACGAAATAGGAAAACAATATATTGACGAAAATTCTACATATCCGTTGGAGCTAAGTCTTGCATTACCAATATATTCGTGGAGTTTGTGGTATCAGTGGGGCGAATTTGAAAAAATAATGTATGATATAAATATTGCTAATGCTGATACACTCGATTTTTTGTATGAAATAGAAAATAATACTCATAATAAATTCTATGAGGTTAATAAAGATACTTATTATAACGACAAATATTTTAGAGCAGGAGACATTATAAAATTAGAAATTATTACTGTTGAAGAAATTGAAAAAGCAAAAGAAATTTGCAAATATTTGATAAAAAGTGATGCAGAAATAATACTATTTAGTTATTCGTCTCAAAATTCAAATTTAATCAAAGATAAAAAAAATATTAATAAAATTTATAAATAATTATTAGAATGAAAAATATTACAAATAAAAATAAAAGAATAAAATTCTTAATTGCAATTCCAACTATTTTGCTCTTTTGGGCAGTTGTAATATCCTGTTATTGGGGACCTTATGCCGAAGATTTACGAGTTTATCTTTTTCACCCGGCAACAGATATTTCGGGCGATTTGTATCCGTTTTTTTACTCCACCCAAACGTATAATGAAAATTGGAATATGGATACAAGCACTATTCCCGACGAAAATATAGACGAATGGTATAATTATTTTCATCAAAAATACGAAAAAGAAGACATTAAAAATTTGATTTATAACACAAAATTAGAAAATCTTGAAATATTAGCAGATAGAAATGACTATTATTATTGTTATTACAATAATTTTAGCACTCAACTACAAGAGTTGCAAAGATATAATGTATCGGATTATTTTGTATTTGCAAAAAAAGTAGAAATTTTGCTTGGCGAAGCAGATCCTTGGTATGGAGACAATTACGATGTGCCTGCATTGGAAAAATTAATTATTGAAGGAAAAAAAAAGGTGGAAGAGACTGATGATTTTATGCTAAAACAACGTTATGCCTATCAAGTAATTGTGATTATGAGGTATTTAACAATGCCAGACGAAGTTGTAAAATATTATAAGCAAATTTTTTCAAAAATACCACAAAAAGAGCAGAGTATTATAAAATATTGGGCATTATCTCACACTGCAAGCTGTATGTATGAAGATAAGAAAGAGCAACAACTTGCTTTTTTGGAGGTTTTTATAAATAGTCCTGCCAAAAAAATAACATCATACCAAAGCATTGATAAAAAATATTTAGATTCTATAAAAAACGAACTTTTGCCCGAAGAACGTAATAATTTTTTAATACTACAAGAATTGCAAAATTCTGGAAAATCTTTAACAGCCTTGAAGGAAATTTCTAAAATTGATATTAATTCTGAAAATTTTAATACACTATTAATAAGGGAAGTAAACAAAATAGAAGACTGGATTTTAACGCCAAAATACACAAAGCACCAACCTGCTATTAAATTTTGGCAAAATTGGATGAGCGATAGCATAACCACAAATAATTATAAGGAAGATATAAAATATCTTGGAGAATATATTAATTTTATGGAAAGCAATTTGAAAACAGAGCGGGTTGAAAACAAGGCTCTTTGGGAGCTAATTTTATCACATCTTTATTATATTTATGAAACTCCACAAATGGCTGTAATTCACTTAAATAAAGCAGAAAAATTAGTGAAAACTACTACCGAGGTAAACCAACTACGAACAACTCGCATACTTGTTAGTTTGATAAGCTCGCAAAAGTTTGATAATAAATTAGAACAAAAGATTTGGGACGATATAAGCTGGCTTTTAATAGATAAAAACTATGACCAAGAAAAAGAGCGGAATTTTACAAATTTGATGTTTGCTTTGCAGAAAAATTATCATAATAAAAAAATATATGATAAGTCTGCACTTTTTATGGCATACGAATTAAATAGAGATAACGATTATGATTGGAATAATCACACAAGATGGTGGAATTATAGCGATGTTTTTTTCTATTTAGACCGTTATGCTACAATTGAACAAGTAGAAAATTTTATGCAAATAGTTGAAAATCCGAATAAAACAATATTAGAAAAATTCCTTTTAGTAAATTTAAAATACAAAAAATACGATTATATTGAACTCATGGGGACTATGGCTTTGCGAAAAAATGATTTTGAAACTGCAAAAAAATATTATTCTCAAATACCAGAAAATTATTGGAAACTAACAAATTACGAATATTATATTAATAGAAATCCTTTTGTTTTTTATAAATATCCACAGTTGAATGAAGACGACATGAAATTTGACTACAAAAATAAGTTTGAATTTGTAGAGTATTTACAAGAAAAAATTAATAAATTTGAAGCCTCAAAAGGAGAAAAAAAATCCCAACTTGCAATGGAAATTGGGAATGCTTATTATAATATGAGCTTTCATGGAAAGAACTGGGCTTATGTGAGTTATGGCAAATCTGTTATGGGAGGACGATTGACGCACACTTCATTTAATACATTTGTAAACGATAATTATAAGAAATGCTCAACGGCTATAAAATATTATGAGATAGCACTCCAAAATGCAAATAAAGACGATAAGCCACAAATATTATTTATTTTATCAACAATTCAAAATGATTCGCAAATTTTTGAAGAGGAAACGGGGGACGACCCAAGCATAAATGATTTAGATTTAAGATATTCAGGTCGTTATAAGTATCATAGAGACAAAAAAGATTATATGGAAAATGTTTATATTAAAAAGTTAAAATCTGATTATCCAACTGATTATAACTATTATTTAGAAGAATGTCCGGGAATTAAGTATTTCTAAAATCAGATAAAATAATGTAACTTTGCACTTTGTTTTTTGAAAAAATACAGTCTTCAAAATATTTATACATGAAAAAAAAAAGCATCTTTAAAAAAATACTTGCAGGAATATTAATTTTTATAATATTCTTGCCAGTAATGCTTTATGTTTTTTTTCAAATTCCAGTTGTTCAAACATATTTGACCAAAAAAGTTTCTGAAATAATTTCTAAGCAACTAAACACGAGAGTTACCGTGCAAAAAGTTTCTTACACCTTCTTAAACGATATTATTATAAGAGATTTATATGTAGAAGATTACAGAGAAGACACACTTTTTTTTATTAGTAAATTAACAGTTCGCCCGCTTAAACTCAAATTTAAAAAAAATGAGTTTAGGATGCACCGAATAAAAATAGAAAAACTGAAAACTGAAATTTATGAAGATACTCTCGGAAATTCTAATTTGCAGATTTTTTTAGATAACCTCTCTAATGATAACACTGACAATAACGAAAAGACGAAAGAAAGCCATTTTAATTTTAAGATAGATAATTTTAAAATTATTGAATCTTCGTTTGCTCTCCAAAAACAAAATTGGTCGGATACAATAAAGGGCTTTAATTCGGATAATTTTTGTATAACCAATTTAAACACAGCTATAAAAGATTTTCACCTGGTTGATGATTCTTTATATTTAGAATTAGACAATTTGAGCTTAAAAGACTCAATTTCTGATTTTGAATTACAACAAATTTCATCAAAAAGCATAATATATTCGCCACAAAGCATTGTTTTAGACCAATTTTTATTAAAAATGCAAGAAACAGACTTAAATTTTTATAAAATAGGACTAAATTATAATTCTACCGACGATTTTAACGATTTTATAAATAAAGTAAATCTTGATATTCAGCTCAAAAAAAACTCCAAACTTGCACTTGGCGAACTCGGATATTTTGTTGAAAATTTATTTGGATACAATCAAATAATTGAATTATCTGGTGAAATTAGTGGCACTGTTAGTAATCTTACAGCAAAGGCTTTAAGTCTTAAATATGGACAGAATACCAATTTTTATACCAATTTTAATATTATAGGACTTCCGAATATAGACAAAACATATTTTGATGTTTCAATAGACACGCTATCAACGTCTAAGAAAGATATTTTGTCGTTTAAAGACCCCAAAAATCCTACAAAAAGTTTAATACAGCTTCCTTCGCAACTCAAAAATATTAGCAAATTGAATTATAGTGCAAAAGTGGTAGGATTGTCAAATAATTTTATAATTGTTGGTGGCTTAAATACAAATCTTGGGAGCGTAGATACGGATATAAGAATTAGTCGTGATAGCTTGAAAACCAATGTGTTTGGGATTGTGAATTTAAACGAATTAAACGTTGGAAATTTTATTGGTAACGAAAAAATAGGGAATTTAACTTTTAACGATACTATTGATATTGATTTGTTTAAAAATAAATCTCTTGCGGGAAATACAAATGGTTTTATTTCTAAATTTCATTTTAATGATTATACCTACCGAAATGTTGCGATAAATGGCGATTTTACTGATAAGTCTTTTAATGGAAATGTTATTATTAGAGACACAAACTTGATTTGCGATTTTAGCGGAAGCGTAGATTTTTCGGAAGCCAAGCCAATTTTTGATTTTGTTTTAGATGTAGATTCGGCACAGCTGTATAAATTAAATATTGAAAAAAACGAGCCAAACACATATATTAGTTTTGGCCTGAAAACTCATTTATCTGGTTTAAAATTAGATGAGATTACAGGAGATGCAAGTTTTACAAAACAATTTTTGTATAATAAAGATACAAATCAGTTTGTAATGGATACTTTTTTATTAAGCTCTTATGTTAAAAATTATTTTGGAGGAAAAGAAAATAAAGAAATTATTATAAACTCCGATTATGTGGAAGGTAGAATTATTGGATTTTTTGAATTTGAATCTTTAATAAATTATGGTAAAAATTTAGTTTATTCTTACTTACCTGCTTTGAGTAACGAAAAACAAGAAGAAGAAAAACAGGAAGTTATACCTAATATACAAATTGACAAAGGAAATGTATTTATTTTTTCATTAAATTTAAAAGACAGTAAACAAATAACAGATTTTTTTGCTCCAACTATCACAATATCAGACAATTCATTAATAAATGGAAACTATAATTCATATACCAACCAACTATCAGTAAAATTAAATTCAGATTCAATAAAAATAAAAGATAGCAAAGTTTTGGATTTGAAATTAATAGCCAATACTAAAAATGATTCTTTAAAAATGAATATATATTCTGAAAAAATATCATTAAATGAAGATTATTTTATAGATAGTATTCGTTTAAATTGTGCAATGAAAAATGATACAATAAATACTAATTTGAAATGGGAAAACGATTCCGACAGTATAAATAAAATTGACCTTCATTTGATTTCCACCCTTCTTAGAGATACTTCTAAAAATTTATCAATAAAAAATTATATTAAGAAAGACACTTTATTTCTAAATAATAGAGCATGGGTTTTTGAAGATTCAGAATTTAATTTATATACACTTCTTGGAGTAGATTCTAATGTTTTAGTTATCAATAATTTTCATTTAAAAAATGATAGAAAAAAACAACACATAGGCATCACTGGTAAAATTTTAACCTCAAAGATTGAAGAAAATATTTTGGAAGAAGAGAAAAAACGTAGAGACTCTATAAATCAGATATGTATAGTTCTTAAAAATTTTGATATTGCAGAGCTAAAACCAATTATTGGCAACTTGGATATTGAAGGCAGAATTGGTGGCAGCACAAATATTACTAATATTACAGGAACTCCAATTATTAATAGTTTTAATGTGGTATCTGGCTTAAATTTTAATGGAGTAAAGCTGGAAACCCTTGTTTTAGAAAGTAAATACAATACGGATAGTGCAAAAGTAGAAATTCATCTTTTTACACAAAAAAACACAAATGATGGCACTACTATTAAAATAGAAGACTTGCAAGATACTACAAAACACCGTTTTGTGGAGGTAGTTGGAGCTTATTATGTAGAAACAAATGAAATAGAGTTTAATATATTTTTCAAAAAATTTAAACTTAAAGCATTTCATCCATATTTTGATAATATCATAGATGAAATGGCAAATTTAACCGCACTACAAGGTTATGTGAATATAAGAGGAACAACAAAAGAGCCAGATGTTTCCGGTAATTTGCAAATAACCAATGGAACTTTTAAAGTAAAAGAAACACAGGTTTTATACAGTATAAATGGTAGTTTGGAAACTTCTTTTAACAACAAAGAGATATTAATTCATCAAACAAAAATAAACAATAAAGGA
>Ga0193956_1001104_pt1 | contig 11129 bp, 9 predicted proteins | sample BB_7_MG_FD_140358 | JGI IMG/M metagenome (GOLD analysis project Ga0193956, IMG submission 140358) | Microbial mat bacterial communities from the Broadkill River, Lewes, Delaware, United States - BB_7_MG | ecosystem: Environmental > Aquatic > Freshwater > River > Microbial mats | place: USA...
TACTTATATTATGGTTAAATTTCTACCTATTTTAATAGCTTTTATAAGCTCTCTCTACTCCATTGATCAGAAGTATTTAGATGGTGAAAATCTCTACTTCTCTAAAGGGTGTAACGGCTGTCACGGTGTTGATGCAACAGGAATACAGGGTTATCCACATCTTGCCAATAAACCGATATATTATCTTAAAAAAAGGCTCAAAATGTATCAGAAAGGTGAGATTAAACGACAGAAAGCTTTCTTAATGAAACCGTTTGCTGAGATCTTAAATCGTAAAGAGATCGATAAGATCACCTATTATCTATACAATAGAAAAAGAGGAAATGAAGAGTTATACTATCCAGATAGTGGTAACTGGGGTGATGGAGGAAGCTAATTGAAACAGATACTAATTTTTACACTACTTATAACTCAATTAATCTCTTTTGAGTTTGATAAAAAAGTTAAAAAAGATGAGTCAGGTATATGGGGATTACACCACGATATGCCTTACTACATAATTCCTGCTGTTGGTATTACAGCTCTTATTGAGGGAACAGAGACCCGTTTTGGTAAAACAAGTTGGAAAGCAGTTGATGCTTTTATTATTGGTCAAGCAGTTACAGAACTTATTAAAAGAACGACAAATAGAGTTAGACCTCGCTATACAGACTCTCCTGATGAGTGGTTTAATGACTATGATGATCGATCTTTTCCAAGTGGTCACGTCTCATCTATGGCAAGTATTGTGACTCCATATATCTTAGAGTACAGAGAAGATTATCCTTCAGTCTATCTATTAGCCCTACTTCCTGTTCATCAGATGATAAGTCGAGTTAAAGCACAAGCACACTGGCAGAGTGATGTTTTGGCAGGAGCTTTAGTCGGCTTTCTAAGTGGTCTATATAGCCATAAAAGAGAGTATCCAATACTTCTATATTTCGATGGTGATAAAGTTTTTACAGGTATAAGATATAGATTCTAACTACAAACTAAATCTCTACTAAATATAAGATATTTAGTGGAGACTTTAAAAATATAATTTTCGATATAATTTTTTTAAATTTAAGTTTTATCTATATATTGTTATGTAGAGTTATGTAGGAGGTCTACTTTGTCAAAAAAAGGGGTCTATGTTTCTTTAAAATTAAAGGTTATTGTTCCAGTTTTAGTCGCTTTTATGCTTATAACGGTTTCAGTTGCGACAATGAACTATTTTGATGCCAATGAGAAGATTAGAACAAATTCACAGAGAAACTTTGATCTTTTCCAAGAGTTTTTCTATAAAAATGCTGAAATAGAAGCGAAAGGACTATCATTAGGACTTGACTCTATATTAAATGATAATAGAGTTATAGATGCCTTTGCAAACAGAGAGAGAGAAGTTTTAACAGGGTTATTACTTCCTATGTACAAAGAGAAGATAAAAAAAGTTTATAAAGTAAAACAGTTTCAATTTCATACAGCTCCAGCATACTCTTTTTTAAGACTTCATAAACCACAGAAATTTGATGATGATCTGTCAGCTTTTCGTAGAAGTGTTGTCTCTACAAATACTCAACAGTTAAGTATGGTTGGTATAGAAGTTGGTCGAGGTGGACCTGGGCTTAGAGTTGTAAAACCCGTTTTTGACTCAAATAAAAAGCATTTAGGTAGTGTCGAATTTGGTGGTAGTTTAAAAGGAATCCTTACAACTCTATCTAAAAAACTGAACTTAGATTTTGCTATTGGTATAAAAAATGATGTTTTTGAACGAGCAAGACGATTTAAAGGTAAAGAGAGTGATGTCTCTAAAGGGAACTTAACATACTATGAATTCTCAAATAAGAATATTAGACCTGCTTTAAGAAAACTTGATAAAATCAGAACAGAAAAGATGGAGATTAATGGTAATCAAGCTGTCTACTCTTTTGTTATTCGAGATTTTGCAGAGTCTCCTGTTGGATACATAACTCTATTTCAAGATTTAACTGAGATCAAAGATGAGGTCAATGGAGAGCTGTTTAGTACAATAGGATTTGTATTAGCACTTGTAATAGCCTCTATTCTTATACTTGTTACTATTCTAAATATCTCACTCTCTCCTCTATCAGAGTTTATTGAGGTACTTAAGCAGTTTTCAGAAGGTGATAGTGGTGGAGATTTAACAAAAAAGATAGATATTAAACGAGAAGATGAACTTGCCATAGCAAGTAGACACATAAACAGCTTTATCGCCCTAATTAAAGGCATTATTGGAGAGATTAAAGTCGATAGTGGCACAACTGAAAAACTTGGAAAAGATGTCTATGAGCTATCTCAATCTCTTGATCAGATAAGTAGTAGACAGAAAAATATTGTACACAATATGGGTTCAATATCTTCAAAAGTGAAAAATCAGATTATTGATTCAAAGATTAGAGCAGAAGATATGACAAATACTCTGACAGATAAAAATAGTGACTTAATAAATATGATTACTGTTTTAAGAGATGTTCGTAAGCAGGTTCTACAGACAAGTACTGATGAGAAACAGACAGCAGAAGATATTAAAGAGTTAGCAAAAGAGGCTGAGTCAATCTCAAATGTATTGATGCTTATAGATCAGATTGCTGATCAGACAAACCTTCTATCCCTTAATGCAGCAATAGAGGCTTCTCAAGCTGGGACTCACGGTCGTGGATTTGCAGTTGTTGCTGATGAGATAAATAAACTTGCTGAACAGACTCAAACAGCTCTAATTGAAATTAGCAATAAGATTGATAAAATTGTTAAAAATGTTACAACACTAAGTGAAGACATCTATACAAACAGTAAAGAGATTGAGTCTCTTGTAAAGGATATAAACTCTATACATAAAGTTTCAGAGAAGATTCTAAATAGCTCTACAAGAACTATTCACGATGCAGAGGACTCTTTTGCAACTGCTGTTAGCATCTCTAATGAGATGGAGACACTTTCAGGATTTGTTGATGATACACTAAAAATTACAGATAAAAATAGGAATGTATCATCTCAACTTACAAGTGTTGCTAAATCTATGGAAAAATCTATGGAGTCTCTCAATAAAAAGATAACAGGATTTAAGACAGATAATAAAAATCCTAAACAGGATAAGAGTACTATGATTTAGTATTAATTTAAGTTATCTATTTTGATAGAAAAAGAGAGTTTAAAAGCTCTCTTTTCTATATTTAATTTTTAGAACTTAATCTCTTTACTCTTCTATCTACATCTTTTAAATAAGATAAGTAGTTACTTGGATTCCAATAACCGATTACAGGTCTCATAATTGTTTTTCCCTCAGGTGTCAAAAAATAAGTTGTCGGAACTGCTCTTGCTCTTAATGTTTTATAAGGGTAGTCATCTCTTTTTCTTGTTACCTCTACACTTATAAAGTTAGAGTTTAGTTTGTTAATTATAGAGTCTTTAGATAGAGTTTTTCTCTTCAGTTTTTTACACCATTTACACCGTTTACTTGTTATAAGAACCATCACATTTTTATTTTCTGCTTTTGCTAAATTGAGTGCTTCCTGATAACTATCTGCCCAATCTATATCATCATACTCTCCAGCAGACAAAATACTATCTGAGACTGATAAAAGTAGTAGTAGTGGTAGTAATTTTCTGAAAAATATATTCATATAATATCCTATTATTATAAAACTTATTTCAGGAAATTATAACAAAAAAACAGTGTTTAGCTAATAACATATAACTTATATGAAAAATTTTATAGGAGTTTAACCTAATGCACAATAAACCTTTAACCAATTTTAAAGAAAGTTTAAATTTTTCTAAAACCTATGTTATAATCCCGTCAAAAAGAGTGATATCAAAGGAAACTAATGAGAATCTTAATTATAGAAGATGAGATTACTTTAAAAAAGACTCTACTTGAAGGCTTAAAAGAGTATGGGTATCAGAGTGATGATGTTGATACTATAAAAGATGGTGAATACTATTTAGATATAAGAAATTATGATTTAATACTTATGGACTGGATGCTTCCAGATGGAAATGGTATTGATCTTATTCCTCAAATTAAACAGAAATCATCAAAGACTGTTGTTGTTGTTTTATCTGCAAGAGATGACAATGAGAGTGAAATTGAAGCTCTTCGTCGTGGTGCTGATGACTATATTAGAAAACCTTTTGACTTTGAAGTTCTTATCGCAAGAATTGAGGCAAGACTTAGATTCGGTGGAAGTAATATTATTCAGATAGGAGATCTTGAGATCAATCCTGAAGAGGAGAAAATTATCTATCACGAAAGAGAGATTGAACTAAAAGGTAAACCTTTTGAAGTCTTAACTCATCTTGCAAGACATAGAGATCAGATTGTATCAAAAGAGCAACTGTTAGATGCCATTTGGGAAGAGCCTGAGCTTGTAACTCCTAATGTAATAGAAGTAGCTATAAATCAGATTCGACAGAAAATGGATAAACCACTTGGAATAACAACTATTGAGACCGTTCGAAGACGAGGTTATCGGTTTTGCTTTCCAAAAGAGGGGTAATATTTAGTGTATTTGCAGCTCTTATCTCTCTATTTTCAGCATTTATCTGTCTGAATATAAGGGATATAGTTCTTCTTGATAAGAGAGATGAGCTACTAAAATATGCTAAAAAAAGTATAGAAAATAAGTCTCTTCAAAGTGAATATTTCACTCTGTCGATAGAGAGACTTGACTCTTCTGTAAAAGAGCCACACTTTAAAAACACCGAGATAAATGGCAATGATTTTCTTATTCTCTACTATAAAGATCTAAAACTTTCTAAAGATATTACAGACTCAACTACTCTTTTAGCCACTGTAAGAACTCTTATTTTCCTGTTTTCACTCGGCATAGTAGTGATGCTCTACTTATATGGAATAACTCTATATCACTCAATAGAGACTCCTATTAAACTGTTTAACAGTTATCTTCAGAATATTAATGAGAAGTCTTTAACAGAGATACAGAAAGATAAACTTCCTAATGATTTTCATCTACTTGCTGATACAATAAATGACCTATTGAATAGGCTTGATACATTTATCAAGTATCAGAAAGAGCTTTTCATTGGTGCATCTCACGAGTTAAAAACTCCACTTGCTGTAATTAAGGCGAAAAATCAAGTTGTTCTACTAAAAAAGAGAACACCTGATGAGTATATAAGTACACTTCGTGAGATTAATGGTAAAGTTGATGATATGAGTAAGATTATTAGTGATGTTCTAAATATTGGTCGTCAAGAGTCTGCACAGTTTGAACCACCAATTGAGGGAGATATAGCCTCTATTATCTCAAAAATGGGTAGAGACTTTCAAGTTCTTGCTGAGTCTCAAGGAAAGAAATTTTATATAGATGTTGAGCCTAAAAGCTATATAGCTCCTATACAGCCAACTCTACTAAACCAGATTATTCAGAACTTTTTACAGAATGCTATTAAGTTTACCCCAAAAGAGAAAGGTATCACTATAAAGAGTCGGGAGACTGAAAACGATACACTACTTATTGAGGTGATTGATGAAGGGTTTGGTGTTGATGAGACTGAAGATTACTTTGCTCCATTTAAGAGAACTGGTAATAAATCTGGTGTAGGATTGGGACTTTTTCTTGCCAAAAGTGCAGCTGACTCAATGAGTGCGAATATATCTATCTCAAATAGAAAAGATGGAGTAACTGGTGCTGTCGCTTCACTTGAGATTAAAAAGAGACTTATCTGTAAAATATAAAATAGAACTGACTAATTAATTTAGTCAGTCCAAAATTTGAAGTTGATTCTACTTATCTCTACTATATTTAAGTTTAACTTTTTTCACTTCCATATTTTTCTGATAAAGTGATTCATAAAGCTTTACAAGTGATAGAAATAGTGTAATTATTGCTGGACCAAGAATAACTCCCCAGAATCCAAAAGCTCCAAGACCTGCAATCATAGAGAAGAAGATCAGAAGCTCATTTACATAAGCATCACCTTTCATAATCTTTCGATTTATATATGAGATAATAATCGGTTTTACAAATGTATCGGCAACTATTGAGATAACAACAATAGAGTATACCCCTATAATAATAGCATTCTGATAGTGTTCAAGTGATACTTCATAGAGTACAAGAGGTAACCACATTAACATTCCTCCAACAAAAGGAATCAGTGATGCAAACCCATATAGAACACCAAGCAGAACAGGATTATAGCCATAGATATAGGCTATCAGTGCAAATAGTCCACCTTGTAAAGCAGCTGTTGCTATTACGGAGTAGAAAACAACACTTATTACGGAAGATACTTCTCTGAATAGAGATATTGTGTCTTGTGTTGATAGAGGAATTATTCTCTTAAAATATCTACTTAACTTATTTCGATAGTATTGAATGAAAAAGTAAAATATAATAATCAACATTGAATCTTTTACAAAAATAGCACTCTCACTACCGAGTGATAGAGTATATTTAACTGTATCTGTAACCATTGTTGGAATATCTGATGATGCTAAAAACTCTTTTATATCCTGTTTCAAGAAACTAAATGAATCTGGAATCAGAAACTCTATTAACTCTTTTATAGCAGGTACAATTAACTCAAACTGTTTCGGATCTATATGTTTAAGTATCATGATAGCACTATATATAAAGTAGCCAATTGGTGCAAAAAATAGTAGACCAAGTAGTATCGATGAGGTAAGTGATGCAAAAAACTCTGAACTAAACTGCTGTATTAATCTATTATGGATATTTACAGTAGCAATTGAAAACATTAAAGCTATTAGAATAGTCTCTAAAAAAGGCTGGTATAACATACCAAGCCAGTAGAGATTTATTGCTAAAATAACTCCTAAAAAATATTTGGCTTTCATATCTTCTATAATGACTCTTTAACTTTTTTATAAATTGTATCAAACTTTGTGTAGTTATACTTAGCTCTCTCCTTTATCTCTTCATCATCTACAAGTGAAAATGATAACTTCTCATATCGACCAATCATAACTTCACACATCATCTTTATACGAATCTTTTCAGAACGAGGAACAGAGTTATAGCTATATATAATTCTATCTATCTTCTTAAAAAACTCATCAGACTCACTATTATAGTTTATAAACTCAAGTATCAATCTGCTTTTTGTTTTTATTGAAAATGCCATATTGTTATACTCTCTCATTTTAAGAGCCTCATCAGCTAACTTATAGGCGACTTGATACTCTCCCATAGAGTAGTAGAGTTTAGCTTCTACTGATTTCTGATAAGATGGATTTAGAATGAGATATAGTATTGCTCCTCCAATTAAGACTAAAGGAATAACAACAAATTTGATTAATTTTACCACTCAATTCTCCTATCTTTATATTTTGCAGACTCTTGAATATCAACTCTTTTTGATATTGATTCAACACTCTTCTCTTCACATTCAGGTAACTTCTCGTCACAGTGAAATTCTACTGTAAAATAGTTTTTATCAGCACTCTCTATAAAACGGTTGTAGATAAGCCAACTACTTGTGTTTATCTCCATAATTTGACGATATGGAAAGTATCCAGTCTCATAAGAGAGAGTTTTTGTACTACTATTAACTGTTATCTTTTTTAGATTTGGCACTTCTTTGTAGAGGTTACTTATCGGTATCTTTTTGTTTTCATACCAGTGAATATCTATAAATCTCTCTCCAAAAGTTGAATTATCAATATTCTCTAAATCTGTCCATATCTCACTATATAGAGTGTAGTTTCCATCTCGACCTTTAAAACGGTAGTTTGGAGATTGAATTCGACCATAATAGAAGTGTGCTTCTCCACTTATGTTTTTATCAGTTAAGTAAGTTCCAAAATCTTCATTTGAATCGATATAGTAGAGAGTATCACTATTCTTTGGAAATGAGATATTTCTATCAAGATTCAGAGTTAAGGTAGTGCTGTTTGTCCCATTCTGAAAAGATATATTTTCTATATCGAGTATATTATTACTGATATTAAACTCGCTATTACCTATAAGATTTCTGTTTATAGTTCTATTCCAATCAAACTCAATTGAGAATTTTGTTAAGTTTCTCTCATAACAGTCAGCATCATAGTTTAAAGTTATATTTCCATCTCCACCAAGAGACTCAAAGAGTAGAGATAGTTTTGCACTCATCTCTAAATCAGAACTATAATAGGTAAAGTTTTTGTCTATATAGAAATCTACTAACTCTCCTGTAACTCTATATCTGCTAATATCAAAAGTTATATTGATATCATCAGGCTCTATAAGTCTATCGATGAGGTTTGTATCATTTCTATCTACAACTGCATACTCTGAACCAACTTTCTCACGAATCTCAATTTTAACTTCACCAACTTCTGGATAGTTTACAGATTTAGATAAAACACCATTAAAAAAGCTTCCACCATCTAATCCACTTAAATTCTCATCAATACAGCTCTTTTTCTGAGTTGTAGATAGATTTAAATCTGAAATAGCTTCACTGTATTGGTAACCTGTAACAGTATCGACCTCATCACGAACATCAATAGTTAGAGTAAAGTTTATATCTGCTTTCTGTGGGGAGGATATAGAATCAATATAGAATCTTTTAGGTCTAACAGCAAAATTATCAGAACTATTAAACTCTTTCCCACTCTCAGTGATAATAACTCGACTCTCTTTTATTGCAATTGGAATAGTTAAATTTCCATCTGTATTACAAGTTTCACTACCACTAAAAGTACAGCTACCAAGTGAAATTTCATTAGGTTGAACTGTTTTTAAACTAACAGCCCCGCTAAAACTTTTCCGAACTCGATTCTCATCAAAAGCGACAACTTGTAGACCAAACTCTCTATTTGTTACTTTAGTTGTAATTGAGAAGTTTGTATCACTAACTATTCCAATATCACGAACATCAAAAATAAATTGAATAGCTATGGAACCAGCACTATAGCTATCACATCTTGGAGGTGTAAGATCTTTGCTATATATGTATACTTGATCTTCAATTTGAATATGGTTTGCTGTAATTGCTCCATTAAGAGTTGAGTTTGAGTGAATAAAGACCTCTCCACTATATATATCGGCACTTTTGACTTCAGGCACTTTTGTATAGAGCATAGCTGACATATAGACACCTGAGGCTATATCTATATTCCCTCCATCATAAGCGATAAACATCAACTTAGATGGTTCATTATCTTCAGGTTGTGAGCCTCTATCAAAGTTTATATAAGAGTTACTATTAAATTGAATCTCTCCTCTTATAAGAAATCTAACTGTTCCACTTCCATCACCAACTCCATCAACAACTATATCACTACCTGAGAAATGTTGAAAATCCTCTATAAAATATGTACCAGGTTCAAAAACCATCTGTTTCATATTTCCAGATTGTAGCTTAAGAGTATCTATTACAAATGGCTGATTACTATCTTGTACGAATCTAACAGAAGCATCATTAAATATCTGAATAGTGTCATACATATTCTGTTCACTACTCTTATAGATACAGTTGCTATTCATACATTGCTCTTTATCATTGCTACTATTTGTTGGAAAAGGTGGAAGATCTATTGGAACAGCAAACTCATTTGAGGAGTCACAGCTTGTCTCATTACAGATTTTTTGACAATCAACAGGTTCACGAATGTTAAGATCGGCAACATTTAATCCTGCATCATCACCTGTATCAGTATAGATTATCCGTGTATTACATTGACCTCCTCCAAGATCAACCCATTCACTACTATCAAAAACAGATACTGCAGATGAGAAAGCACATATATAGTCAAGTTCGCTACTTATTGAATCGGCAACAACATTGACTTTAATCTCTGTTTTAAGATTTAGATTATCTATTGAACTATCTGGATCAGTAGGCATTCCTCCGTATTCAACTATAAAACATTTGACATTATTACTATCCTTATAATCATTCCACTCACGATTTATATAAAAATGTCCATAATCCTCATCACACTTCCAGCTATTAGGTTCATTGTTTCTCCAAAAATGATACTCTCCGTTAATAATATCTCCACCACCATCTCCAGATATTAGTGGGATACCTGAACTATCTGTATAGGTTTGACAAGAGTCAGTAGGCATTAGTGATATATTACTACTACAAGGACACTGTGTACGATTATGTTTCGTCTGTGTAAAAAAGTGTCGACCTTTTCCACCATCTTCAAGCCCTTCTGGACCTGTTTTCCATCTCCAAACTCCTTCAACTTCAACATCAGTAGTTCCTATCCAAGCATAATCACCACCAACTTTTTCTTGAATAAAACTATTCTCAGAATCTTCTGTAATTGTTGATAAATAACCTTCCATACCAAAAAAATCATAGGTTTCAGAGAGTGGCTGAGCCTCTGTCCAACGAATAGAGCTTCCCATACATCTCTTTTCATAGTAGTGTCCATTCTCTGGGTTAAAGTATTTTCCATTAGAGATATATATATTAATATTTCTCTCTGCAACTGTTGGAGGATTTCCATCATTACAGTATTTAACACCTCGAATAGCCTCTTGATACTTTTCTGGTGAAGCTAATCCTGATAAAGTCAATATACCTTTAACTGTATCCCAGCTACCTACAATAGGAGAAATAGGAGTATTATAAACAAGAGAGTCTTCTCCACTAATATAGTTTTTTGAAATAGATAATTTCATCTCTTCAATATCTTGACTACTATTAATAGTTGCATCAGGTGCGACTAATAGACAGTGATCAGTTGATGAGGTACTTAAACTCTGTTCAGTTATTGATGTTTGAAGAGAAAATGTTTCTGAAGAGTGAAGAGATATGGAAAGAAGCAGAATAGCGATTAATTGTCTCATAGCTACTTCCTTAAGTCGTTAATTGTTCATCGCCTTCTGTCCCCATAGCTTGAAGCTAAGGGGCTTTGTGGCTTGTTTTGGTAAAAATTTTAGTTGTTATCGAAAGAGTCTGAATTTAGGTTTGTCTCTTGTGTGTCTATAAATGTCTGCCCTTGAATATCATACTCTGTCTGTTCTTGAATTGCTAAGCTACTACTTATAGGATTCATAGGAGGGAAACGGTGTGATTCACAAACTATACCATTACTATTCTCATCATAATACTTAACAAAAAACTCTCTATCTTCAAGTGAGTTACCATAATAGACAGTTGCTATCTGCTTATTATCACTTTTAAGGTAGATGTAGTGTTTTCCAAATTCACTCTGAATA
>Ga0193956_1001106_pt1 | contig 11121 bp, 6 predicted proteins | sample BB_7_MG_FD_140358 | JGI IMG/M metagenome (GOLD analysis project Ga0193956, IMG submission 140358) | Microbial mat bacterial communities from the Broadkill River, Lewes, Delaware, United States - BB_7_MG | ecosystem: Environmental > Aquatic > Freshwater > River > Microbial mats | place: USA...
TACTAACATAGTGCTAGATGGTTTCTTTTGGAAGTAATAATTAAATAAATAAGCTATGACTTTAGATCAAATTGCCGATAATATACTTTCTTTAGAAGGTAAGTACGACATTACTCATCCTGATTATGCTATGAGGAGAGAAACAATGATCGACTTGGTTAAGAACAAGACCTCACTATTCATTAGACGAGATCTTGATAGAAACAATAGAGCTGACTTCTACAGTAGAAGAATAGAGGTTGAGGTTATACCAGTTACTATTGGTGGTAATCTTAATTGTCTTAGAACTAAGAATAAAATACCTGAACCAGTGCTTTTAAAAGGTGATTCGGATTTCTTCTATGTAGGCTCTATGGACGCAATGCAGCCATTTTCCATGATTAAATTCAGTGACATAGCCGATATGTCAGGTTGTGAAATTACAGGCGGTAGGGGTCGTTATTCTCGCAAAAATGATTACCTTTATATCCTAAATACTACGAATGAAGCCGAGATGATAGCAGTTGATGCTGCTTGGGTTGAGATAATTGATGGTAGTCTTAATGTAGATGATGTTAGACTATTTGATGTTACTTACGAGTTCCCTGCTAGTCGTGACATGATCGATAGAGTTACGACTGCTATCACTGAGGATTTAAGGAAATCGATTAATATATAACTTACTGATGATAAAAAAGAGGACAAGACCTGACAATCAGCTTAATGCTGCTTTTGAGTTCTACAATAGAGAACTTAATCAGAAGCTGAGACTATTAGAAGAAGAGATTCTTAATCTGAAAAGTCAGAGAAAAGCAATCCATAATCTACTAATCGCGTATAAAAGTGAGATTTTAATAATCAGACCTATCGACCTAGATGATCCTGAACGATATCTAGGTGTTCCTTTTAGTACTGATAACTTAGAGTCTAGACTTGGCGACTTTACAACAAAGGATGGTCTTGTAACTAAGTATATCGCAATAAGATATATTCGTCAGATTGTTAATATCAATAATAAGCTTTCTTATAGAAGGAAGTATTTGGTTAAATACCGTAAGAGTTCTATACCTAGATCTGTTCACCATGAGATAATTAGACTTGTGTTTAGATCAATTACAACCGGTATCATTAGAGGTGAAGGTTTCAACTTTAAGAACAGACTAGGTAAACTCTACGCGGTTATTAAACCAGTGTATGAACGCCGTACATTAGATGGTGACTATACATACAAGATTAATCTAGGAGAGACTAAGAAGCGTAAAGCTAAGCTACTAGCAGAAGGTGTTAAACCTGAGGAGTTGTGGTGTAAGGATCGCTTCTATACTTTGATAGATGAGTATATGGATCAAGGACATGATCTACTAAAAGCTAAAGAGCTTGCTAAGAAAGACCCTCGTTGTGGTATACCCTACATAGTATACTGTAACGAGGATTTTAACTATTGGATAAATCACCAAGTACCACGTTACGGTAAGATTAAATTCATTAATGAGACTTATAAGTTTAAGCCTGCACAAGACTTCTTAAGAAAATTTCAGAAGTATGCTAAGGATAAACCAGATATAGATATGATATACCCTACTCATGACCATGTTGCTGAACGAGCTAAGAGAGCTGAGAAGAAGGCTTTAAAGCTTGCTAATATTGTTGATTATGATCCAACATACGATTTTTAAAACATAAGAATGTGGACAATACATTTAAAAGTGCTAAGGTTATATACCAAAGGTTTAGTAGTCTTATTAAACCACAAACATCGGAATGGAGAGCAGAAGCCCCTGAGTGGATAAATACAGCATTAAGTCAGATTGGTAACTCTGGTAATCTTAAGCTTGTGGTTAGTGATATTAGAGTTAGGAATCATAGATTCAAACTACCTAATAATATTAAGGCTGTAAGGATGATAGTATACAATAATGCTAGACTACCTTTGTATAATAACCATCTTAAAGACTATTATCTTTTTGAGACAAGTCAACCTAATTACATTCAGACTAGTTTCGAAAGAGGTGATATAAAGTTAGTCTACTACACACTCAACCTAGACGTAGATGGCGATCCTTTCATCCCTAACAATAATACAGGGGTGATTGATGATTATCTTTTTAATTATGTACTTCGCAATTGGCTGATAAGCAATAAACATAGCGTATTTAATTATCAAGATGTTGATCAAAAGATAGAAGGGCCTATTGGTCGTAGAGATCTTGGTCTTAAGTTTGCTGCTGAGAATGCTCTTAAGTGGCTTAGTGCTGATGAGATGTTAGTACTTAGAGATAGAACGATAGGTCTTTATAAGGATTATGATCGATTTGACGGTCAGGCTCCTGCTGATGATTTAGCCATAGATCCTACATATAATTATAACCTTTAATAATATTACTATGAGAGTACAAGGTTCAATCAATAGAAATGTTCCTTTAGAACGAGTGCCTGATGGCTCTACTAGATATGCTCTTAACATGGTTAAGACCAAAGACGGCAAGCTGCAAAATGAAGACGGTCTTATAACAGATCCTGATAAGAGTTATGACAATACTATAGGTGGTATTGTTGAACTGGAACAAGATACTATAGTTATATTTCCACAGAGAACAACTGGTGATAGTCAAAATGAGCAGGCTACGGTACAAACTAAAGGTATGCCAAATAGAACGTTTAGGATACCCAAACTTGTTAGTCGTGCTAACTTTAGCTATGCTACTTTTCAGAATTATCTTAAAGAAAGAATCATTGTATACACAGATGTTGATAACAGTTTAAGAGTTGTAAATATAGATCAGGATCTTGGTCTTACTGGTTTTGCTACTAGTCAGGAGAACTTTGAGAAGCTTACAAAACTAACACCTGATCTTTATACTCCTAATATTCAAAACATAAGAAAGATCGACGGTGGTCAGCTTAAAAGTGGTAGTTATTATGTGTCATACGGTTATGAATTAGAACAGGATAGTGTTAGTAAATGGACTGTGCCTGCTGGACCTTTTAACGTTACTAGTTATGGTAACGATATATATGCATCTCATACAGGCGCTATTGACGGTATCACCAAACAATCATTAGAGATAACTATCAATGGTCATAGCTCTAGATATGCTATGCTCAATATTGCTATTATAAGTAATATCAATGGTGTGTTGAGCGCAAGGATTGTTAAAAAGGTTGATATGAGACCTGCTAACAATATAACATTTGTATATAGCGGTAATGAACTCGTAAGAGATATAGCACCAGAGGAGATATTGGTTAATAAACTTCACATTGAGAAAGCTGCATCTGTGACTAGAGTTCAAGACTCAGTGGTTGCAGGTGGTATAAACACGTTAGGTCATGCTTTGGACACTGAGTTACAAGAAGTCGCTAATAATATAACAGTTAACTACAAGATAAGTGAAGTTCCTGAGACTACTGCCGTCAACGATGATTATCAAGATGTAACTATAGTCAATAGTTCGGCTGGTGAGAGTAGGCAAGAGTCTTTAATGCCTGATGAAGTTTATGCTCATTATTGGAATGTTCAACTTATAGATGGTACTAGTAGGCAATTTTTAATACAAGGTCGTGAGGCTCAACCCATAAGTATCCCCATGAATGTTTATAATGATGCTGGTGACAGTGCATACTTTAATCTTATAAATAATGAGGATGATCCTGTTCCCACTGCTATACTTGACCATGACTTCTATAATCAAGTTCCAAAGACAGCTATGGCTTATCAACTAGTTAACACTTGTGAGTATTTAACAGGTAATGATAATGACGATGATGGTTTTATCCCTGGTTATTGGAGTAATCGTAATGAAAGATTTCCAGATCATGCAAAGTTTGGTAGTGTTCGCAATGAGCTAATCAGACATCATCGTTGTCCTAGTTATAAACAAGGTTATGATCTGTTTGGTTTTGCTTTCAAAATAAATAGCACTTATACTAATATCGCTGTTAGTGCTGAGCTAGCCGCTATTATAAGCAATCAATATTTTAGTTGTGCTAAGCGTACAACTAGTAACTCACTTATAAATGGTATGACTGGTCTAAATCCAGAAGCTCATACTATGACAATAAGCGGGGGTGTGGCTACTGGTCTATATGGATCTCCTAGTGTGAGAGGTTATGATTATAATTTATTATCTAAAAAGATATCACCTACGTTTAATCATTTCAAGATTATTTACGGCCATAGTAGTATAAACGGTAGCGAACCTAGATTAGATTATACTAGTACTGTTAGCTCTACAATAGAGATGTTCAATAATTCAGAATGTAGGTTTCGTAGTTTAAAAGTTAAGAAGTATCTACCTGAGGGCAATGCTGCCACTGACCCACCTAATATATTTGATTATAATAATGAGATTACTAATCGTGAAGAAGCCATGTATTTTGAGACTGATAAACGTATGGACTTCTTCATTACAAGAGCCGCTCATGATAACTTTGTGAAACCGATGGTTCTATTATATAATTGGTCTGATGATCTTTATATAGGTGCTACTGATGCTGATACATTCATTGTAACAGATCCTCATCCGACACTTAGTCTTACTAGAGTAGTTGGCACAGGTGGAGATGTATATAATGGTGTTGAGCATGTTAAGCTCACCAATGCTTTCTTTACGTTGGTTGAAGAGGTAAAAGATTATATAATGACTTGGTTTGGTTTTAGTCCTATACTTCAACAATCTAGGGTTGTAGATCCTACAGATGAAGATAATGTAATCTTCACATATAATAAAGGTAATACTGGTATTAATGATTATCATACCCCTTTTAAACTAGGTGCTAATTTAGATGATGATGATATAGCTGAGCTGCCTTACAGGTTTGTTAAGTCTAACGTACAGCAAACCGAAAGCGTTAGTTTAAACATTCGTGATTTCTTAGTTAATGTTTATGGTGATATACCTAAATACAAAGGTGTTATAACAAACCTTATAGGCCAAGGTAATAATCTATTTGTGCAGACTAACCATACTACTTGGATTTATAAGATCAAAGATACTTTGAAAACAGATGAGATAAATGCTTATCTTGGTAGAAGTGATCTATTTGACATACAAGCTCAAGAGTTAATATTCGGCAAGCTTAGTATAGGCGGTAATGCACATGTTGGTTCTCACTTACAGTTTAGACACGGTGTTCTTTATCCTGATGCGGTAGGTGGTAACTTGTTTTTATTCAGAGATAGTATTAAGAATATAGCTGATATAGGGCTGTCTAATGATATCAAAAATTATCTTAAAGGTGCTACTGAAGTTCATCTAGGCTATGATGATAATTTAGATAGAGTTATGGTTTCAATTATAAATCCTTCTAATACGGTTACACCTGCTATACTTCTAAGTTATTATCCTAGTCTTGACTATTGGGTATCTGCTCATACTCATACAGGTGTTAAGCCTTTCTCTTTTGATGGTTCTATTCAGTATGCTAACATCAATACTACAGTTGTTGGTAATAGATTATATAAACATGACCCTTTAGCGTCTAGTTTAGATCTGGTAGGTTTCGATCCTAGAGATCCAGCATTGAGACACTTCCATGAAAGAGACGCCCATATAGACGTTGTTATAGGCAGTCCTAGTACGGCTCCTGTAGCGATGAATACTGTGTATTTTAAAACAATATGTGAGAGTCTACTTGAAGATAATAACAAATACATATCTGATACAACGTTTGATGAGATAATGTGCTACACTAGAACTAAGTGTACTGGTGTTCGTAACCTGATGGATAATAGATCCCATAAGACTAGGCTTGGTGGTTTTTCAAGTTATAAGCATGGTATCTGGCGATTCAATGATATAAAGGATATGATAGTACATTATAACAGCAACCTGCTTGATAGACCTTATTTTATTAATGAAGACAATGGAGTTTATAACCCCGAGATACTAAGTAGAGATGCTGGCGGTACAAGACCTAGCTTACCTGCTTATGATCGTAAAGTTATTATTGAATCATATATAGTAGTTCGTTTTATAATGAGGACGACACTAAGACGTAAGATATCACTAACTGATGTGGCATTGTCAATGACAAACCTAACACCCAATACATAATAAAGATGGCTAAGAAGAAGAAGAAAAGAATAGAAGAGTACTTTGCAGGAGGCTTGCTAACAGCTGGTATTAGTACTGTGGGTACATTAGTAAACAATCAGAAACAAAAGGAAGCTGAAATAGAAGCTCAGAATAAACTCTTTCAGGATACACTCGCTGATCGTAAGATTAGAGATGAAGGTATTTTAGATTCCTACGCTGTGGAAGGTAGTAACGCTAGTGCGCTATATGCTAAGGGAGGTAATATGAATGCCAATAAAATACCTTCTAAAAATAATAAACCTTTATCAAGCGATGCTAAAAAGATTGTTGGGGCTGGTACGCATGAGTCAGGTAACGACGTTCCTGTTATCGATGAGAACGGTAATGTAAAAGCTAAGGTTGAGAATGAAGAAGTAATCTTAGATGGTGATAAAGTCCTATCTGAAAGATCTGGTCATGCTGATGTAGCTGAAGGTATCTCATCTGCTAAAGGTGCTTTAGAGAAAGTCCTAGGTGAAGGTAATAAGAAGAACCTAAGTAATCTTGAGAAGAATACTAACAGTAGAGTTCTTAGTCCTTTAAAGAAAGCCATTGCTGATCTTGATAAGGCTAATGATGATAATTTTAGAACTCAGGAGTTGGCTAAAGGTAACAATACTATAGATATGACAGGGGGAAATGCTGAATTAGCTCTTGGTGGTTACACTGATAGAGCCAAACTTGACCCATCACTGTATGAGGATCCTATTAAGAATAAACCTCTTGACTTTGAACTGGCTAAGACTAATCCAGATGCTATAACATCACGTGTTGGTACTGGAGATGCTACAAGTTCTAATATAGATTTTGCTAATAATATAGCTCCTTATTTAGATAACGTTGCTAGTTTATTACAAAGAACACCAAAAGTACCTGCTCCTATAAGACAAGAGGCTGCAAGTTTAGATACAAATGTCGATGTTACACAAAGACTACAGGATATAGCTAACGAGGAACAAGCTGGTCTTAAGGATATAGATCAGAATACATCTAGTTCTAATGTTGCTTTAGCTCGTAAGTCTGCTTTAAGAAGTGGTACTAGAAGCGCTAAAGCTAGGGTGCTGTCTGATAAAGATACTGCTGAGGCTCAACTTCGTAATCAAAATGTTATTAACAGACAACAAGTGCAAGCTGAGAATACTAGAGCACAGAATGAATTTGCTGCTAGTAATCTTAACAGGAATGTAGCACAGAATGAAAAACTTCTTGCTAATGTCTCCAATCTAGTAGGTGATATTAGACAAGCTAGTATTGATGACGCTTTGCAAGCTAAAGATCAAAGAGCTGCTCTTGCTATTGTATCACAGAATGCAGGTAGCGGTGCTCATTATCAAATGGTATTGAATGGTAGTTTCGACTTCCTTGATGCCGCAGGTAAACAAACTATAATCAGAAGTCTTAAAGCTGCTGGTAGAGATACCGCTCCTATTGAGGCTAGATGGGCAAATTAATTGATATGGGTTTCCCCTGTATATATAATAGACGTAAAAGGATTATCATCGACTTCTAGTTGGTGGTAGTCCTTTTGGTGTTTATGTTTGTATATATGATTTATTTAATTAACTTTACATCGATAACTAATATTAATATAACATGGCAACATTTAGAAAAGAAGACTTTGGTTCAAACCAACTTGCAGCCCCTACGAGTGGTTACGTTGGTGAGGAACTAGGAGTTATTCAAGGTGCTAGTACAGCACTAGAGCAAGCCTATCAAAGAAACTTAGGTCAGTATAATAAGACTAAGTTAGCTGTTGATAGCGTTAAGAGACTACCACAAGATAATGAACTTATCCAAGGTAGGATACAAGGTTTAGAAACTAGCCTTGATGATATTAAAGCAAGTGGTGACTTTGAACTAATGGGTTTAAAGGTTAATGAAGTAGCTACTAGTTTTGCTGGTGATCAGGCTATACAGAAGGCTCAACAAAACTATGCTAAGCGTCAAGAGGTGATAGATACTATTACTAAAGACCCCAACTATCGTAATGAGGAAGAGAGGTTATCTGCTATAGCTTTAGCTGATCAACGCTACTCTGGTGTTAGAAGAGTTGATCCTGCTACAGGACTTGATACAGATGACACAAGCGGTATTATAGTAGGTGACTATCAAGGTTATACTCCAGGTAAGAGAGTAGATGTACCTAGTAAAATCGATAGTATTGCGGATGGTTATAAGGCCGATAGGTTGGCCAATAGCGGTGTTCAGTTTGATGGTCAAGGTCGTATAATAACACAGTCATTGTCTACAGCTGGTGTTAGTGAGCAGCAGATCTATAATGATCTTCAGAACTCATTCGCTAATGACATTGAAGTAACTAGTTCATTGGAGCAAGACTTTGAGTTATCAAATATTAGATCTAATCCTCAGTATTATGAGAATGGTAGACTTAACGCAGAAGGTCTTCAAGCACAGGATGAATATGTTACTAATCAAATAGAAACGTTCGCCAACCAAGCTGCTGAGAAATACGGTTTCACAGAAAGAGCTAGTTCAGTTAAACTACAAGCTGATGCTGCTGGTCTTAGAGCTAAGCAACAGAAGCTAGAGGCTAACATCACAACCAGTTATGATAGAACAACTGTAGTGGCTGATGATAAATACGATGCTACCGCGCATAGAGGTTTCATAAGAGATACTAATAAAGTTATTAAGGGTCTTGAGAAACAACAGAAAACAGCTATCGCTGGTAATACAGGAGAGTGGACAGTTGATAAAGCTGATGAGCTTAGAAGACTTAAGCAAACTAGAGACAACCATGAGTTTAGATTCTCTTTGTTTAAGAACGCCACTCTTAAAACTGACGAAGGTAAAGCATTTAAAGATAAGTTCCTTAAGAGATTTAATCTTAAAGAGGACTCTAATGAAGCTGAAGAGTTTCTTAAAGGTAATCCTGAGCCATTAGCTAGAATGATATCTAACGGTAGAGAGGGTTTCGATGATATAGAGGATAAGACAGGTCTTCGTAGAGAAGCTGCCATTGCTTCTGCTGAGGCTATTTCTTATTACCAACAAGAGTATGAGCGTGTAGTATCTGATGTTGTTAAAGCTAACGATGTTGCTTTTGATGCCAACACTATAAGTGTAAGAGATAAAGCAGGTAAAGATATAGCAAGTACAATACTTACCGATAATGTTAGTATTAACCCTTCTGCATATCTTATTGATGATGGTACTGGTAGAGAGGTTCCTTTAGATCAGTTCCAAGTAGAAAATGGTCTTCATGAGGGTTATGATATGAATACTAAACTGCTAGCTGATCGTATTGGTGGTAGAGATGGATACCTTATAACATATACTCCTAAAGGGAAAAAGGCTAATGAACGAGAAACAGTATCTCGTGTTATATATCCGGGTAAAGGTACTGCTCTTGTTGAGAAACAAAACAATGAGAATCTAGCAGTCGCTGCGCTTGAAGCTGGTGGTCTAAGAGTAGGAGATGATAGAAGTGCTGTTGATTTCACATTGGATATTGATCGACAGAATGTAAGCAGCACTGTTAAGAATCTATATAAGAAGGTTCAAGCTAAAGAAGCTGAAAGAAGGTTTGCTAATGGTTTTACTAAACTAACTAACATGTACAATGATCAGGGATTCATTAGTCCTGGCGATCATGATGTTACCTTCACTGGTAGCGACGGTGCTGTAAATAAAGCTACAGTTAAGGCAGAAGCTTCACCTGAGGGGTTTACTACACTTAGGGTGGTTAGCACTATAAACGGAGGACCTATCACTAGGGCTAAGAACATGACTAGCCTTAAAGATGTATACGTTGATATGTTAAAAGAAGTTGAGAGAAACGCTAAAAAGAAAACAAATGGCTAAGAAAGAAACTGTTAAGATCGCAACAATCGGTGCTGATCCTACAAATACAGTAAGTGGTTTTGATGCTCTTGAAAGAGTAGCTGGTAGTCCGATACCAACAACTGATAGTATACCAGATAGCGAGTCGCTGTCTGGTTTTGATGCTTTAGAGAAAGCACCAGATACAGAGTACCTTGATTATGTACCTAAGGTTACTGATGGTGATGGTCTTGTTCGTAAAGATATTAGTAAGTTCACTCCTTACATTACTAACGTTATGGACACTGAGAGCTTAGAGTATCAGAGAGCTAAGAATCAGTCTACAGGAGAACAGTTTGGTAGAGCTGTAGGTAATCTAGTTCCTAATATTGCATTAGGTATTATAGAAAACATTGGTTACACAGGTAGTTTATTTAGTGAGTTCGGTGAGAATAGAGATTACACTAATGCACTTACAGAGTTTGCTCAGAAAGGTCGTAATGTATTTGGTGAAGTATATCAAGAAGATCCTAATGCTGTATTCTCAACAGGTGATCCTGCATGGTGGATTAATCATGGCGCTGGCCTACTTGAGTCAGTAGGAGAATTTGCTGTAACAGGTTATGGTGTTGGATCTGTACTTGGTAAGGTTACAGGTGGTGTAGGTAAAGCGTTAGCTAATGCACCTAGAATGGCTAAGTATGCTAACAATATAATGAAAGCAAGTCGTGGTGCTGCTCAACTAGGTACTTCTTTTGATCTAGCATATCTTGAGGGAGCTATGTCTGGTGCTCAGGTTTATAAAGAAGCTATTGCTAATGGTTCTACTAAGGAACAAGCTGCTGAGGCTGCTGCTCGTACTGTTCATTTCAATACGGCTGTGGTCGGAATGCTAAATATGAGTTCTGTAGCCCCATTATTTAAAAAACATACTAGTCTAAGCTACGGTAGAAATATTGGCTTAGACAAGCTAAAAGGCAAGGGTTTGAGCCTTGAAGCCCTAGACAATTTCACCCCCAGACTGAATATAAATTCAGCTAAGAGTGTATTGGCTAAGGAAGCATTACAAGAGGGTATAGAAGAAGATGTTAACCTTATTGCGGAGTACCTTGGTAGAAGTAAAGCAGGGTTAGAAGAAGAAGGAGGAGCTACGTTAGAGGGTGCTATCGATAAGGTTGTTAGTGAAGAAGGTGCTTTAAACTTTATACTAGGTGCTGTTGGTGGTGTTGGTCAAACTGCTGTTATGAATTACGCACCTTTACATAAGGTGAAGGATGAAACA
>Ga0193956_1001109_pt1 | contig 11105 bp, 7 predicted proteins | sample BB_7_MG_FD_140358 | JGI IMG/M metagenome (GOLD analysis project Ga0193956, IMG submission 140358) | Microbial mat bacterial communities from the Broadkill River, Lewes, Delaware, United States - BB_7_MG | ecosystem: Environmental > Aquatic > Freshwater > River > Microbial mats | place: USA...
GTAACTTTTCTAAACAAAAAACAACCACGTATAGACTTTATATGAATCTTCTCTACTATCCTAACTTTTCTATTTTTTATTACGATATAATTTATTCAAATTATAATAAAATAATTTAACAAAAATATTTTTTTTTTGGAATAGAATTTGAAACACATATTAAGTTAAAATAATTGGTAGGTTACTAAAATTATTTATATTTGCATAAATTTTCATTAATATTCGCTTGTAGCTAATTAAGAATATGTTTCAACAAAATAAAAAAGATAAGCTAAGTATTTTTTTTGCAGACACTTCAGACGAGATTTCTGAATTGCAACAAATGATAGCTTTTATTTTGGAAAGTGCAGGCATGAAAATTTTATATCCAACAGAAAAAACGTCAGCAGAAAAATTATTACTTAAAGCTAACTGTTCGTTGCATATTATTGGAAATACATATTCTTCCAATTCCGAAGAACAGTTGGATTTAGCAAAAAAACATATTTTAGAAAAGGAAAATTTTAAGATATTTATTTGGCAACCAGTTAGTATTGCAAATAGAATCAACACTATTGAGCAAGAAAATTTTGTAAATAGTTTACGAAATGGCATCTCTATGAACATGATTTATGCCAACCACGAATCCCCGGTGCTTTTGGTAGAAGACATTAGGTCTATTATGCAATACGAAAACAAGCATAATTACAATCTGAAACAAACTGAAATATTTTTTATTTACAATGAAATAGACGAAGATGCAGTTAAAAATATTACAGATTTGCTCGGCGACATTGTATCTATGCAACTTTTGAGCATTGTTTTAAATTCCGAAAAAGATTATTCAGAATATGTTGCACAACAAATTGAAAAAGCATCACTTACGGTAATATTCTTTAAACGAACAACCAGATGGGCTTTGCCTTTTGTTCAGCAAGTTTGGAAAAAAATAGGAGGAGCATCATCAAAGTCAAAAATTATATTGATTGGAGATGCTAACCACGAGCAAAACAACGATTTGAATTTTACTATTCCAAACATAGAATTTCTGAAAGTAGCAGAAGAATTAATACCGCTTGAAGTAAAAGTCCAATACGATAAACTAATAGAAGCATAAAATCAGATGAAGGAAAAAATTTGTCCATATCCGGGTTTACGACCTTTTGCACAAGAAGAATCAATCTTCTTTAAAGGAAGAGATTTGCATATAAGGCAAGTAATCAATCAAATAGAAGAGCGGAAATTTATAATGATAACAGGTGCGTCGGGCGACGGAAAATCATCGCTTGTATATGCAGGTGTTATTCCGAGTGCAATGGCAGGATTTTTTCATGCTGAATATAATAACTGGCTCTTTATAGATTTTAAACCCGAACGTAGCCCGCTTGATAATTTGTCAAACGTGGTTTCGGACAAACTTGGAATAGAAAATAAAACAGTTGCTCAAAAATTAAAATACGGTTTTTCTTCATTAATAAATCTTTATAAATCAACAGATTATTATATAGATAAAGAAGGCGAAGATTGGCAGCTTGCAGATAGTTACGAAAAAAAGAAACGAAAAAATAAGGCAGCAAATTTATTTATACTTGCCGACCAATTTGAAGAATTTTTTACAAATAAAGAAAACTACAACAATGGTAAGCCTTCTAATCAGGCATATACAACAGTAAATTTACTTTTGGAAACAGCAAGAATTGCTCGTGAAGATAATTTGCCTATTTATGTAGTTTTTACGATGCGTTCTGATTTTATAAGCCAGTGTGTTGCATTCAAAGGACTTCCCGAATTTATTGGTTTTAGTCAGTTTTTTATTCCTCGCCTAAAAAGGAATGAATTGCAGCAAGTTATAGAAGAACCAGCACTTTTGTCTGGCGGAAAAATTTCCTCTCGTTTAGTAGAAGTTCTAATTAACGAACTTGGCGATGGATTTGACCAACTGCCTGTTTTACAGCATAATTTGAATGCTCTTTGGTTGCTTGCCAACAATGGAAACGACGAACTTGACCTTATTCATTTGGTTAAGCTGGCAGGAATGGATAAGAAGTATCTAAATGTAGAAGATAAACTAATTTTTGATAATTGGTTTACTAAATTAGAGCCTTATAAAAAGGAATTTTTTAAAAATATTTCGCTTGCAAATGTTTTAAATTCACACGCAAACGACTTATATCTATCAGCTTACAATTATTTTTTAGAAAATACTGAATGGACAAATAAAAATATTTCAAAAAAAGATGCACTTTTTATTATAAAAACAACATTCCAATGCTTAACAAAAATTGATGAAGGAAGGGCTGTAAGAAATAGGATGAGCCTTAGAGAAATTACACAAATAATAAATAAACCAAATATTAGCTCCGAACTTGTTTGTGGAGTAATGAATATTTTTAGACTACCAACAAGCACATTTATAAAACCATTTATAGACGAAAATGATATTGCAACTAAATACTTATCAGCAGATTCGGTTTGGGACATAACCCACGAGGCTTTGATTAGAAATTGGGAACTTTTGCAAGAATGGGAAGACGAAGAATATCAAAATCTTTCTAATTTCAAAGATTTTACTACACAGTTAGACCGCTGGCTTATAAATAATAAATCAACAATGTTTTTGCTGCCAGCAGGAACACTCGGGCACTTTGAGGAATGGTATAAAAAAAGTAATCTAAATTCTTTTTGGATAGCTAAATATGATAATTCTGAAATTTCAGAAGAAGAACGATTAAAAAAATCTGAAACTATTGCGGCAAATACAAAAGAATTTTTAGAAAAAAGTCGCAAACACATTTTACAGGTAGAAAAAATAAAAAAAAGACGTAGATTAATTGTTACTATATCTGCAATTTTTGTTATCGTGGCTCTTTCGGGGCTAACACTTTGGGCTATGAACCAAAAATCTATTGCCGACCAACAAACGCAAATTGCAATAGATAAAACAGAAAAAGCAAAAGAAGAAAAAGAACGTGCAGATGAACAGAAGAAAATTGCAGAAAAGAATTCAGAGGCAGCAGAATTGGCTCGTTTAGAGTCGGATAGTGCAAGAGCTGTTTCGGACAGCATGCGTGATATTGCTATTGAAAAAACACGACTTGCCCTCTACGAAAAAGAACAGGCAAAAATAGAAAAAGAAAAAGCAGAAAAACAAACAAAAATTGCCGAAGAACAAACTGAAATAGCCAATAAAGAAAAAGAAAAAGCAAAAGTAGCCGAACAGGAATCCAAACGATTATCTTATCTTGCAATAGCTCAATCGGTTTCGTTTAAGGCTGCACAAAATTATAACGACACACAAGTAAATTTGCTACTATCTTATTTTTCTTACGACCTTAATAAAGAAAATAAAGGAGACTTAGATAATCCGTCAATTTTTCAAGCACTTTTGTCGGCTCTTGATAAAGCAAAAATTAATAGAACTGTTTATCAATCAGCAAATACTATATCACAACTTATTGTTCCAAACAGCAAAAGTATTGAATCTGTTAGCAGAAGTGGAATTTTTAATATTGTAGATTTATCAAACAATAATATAGTATCTGAAAAAACTGTAAAATCTAATGCTCCTGTTGGTAATTCATTTATTTTCAATAATTTTGTGCTTTTGTCTTACGACGATTATAGCCTTAAATTGTGGAACAAGCAAAGCGAAAATATTATCAATATTTTGGGGCATAATGATTATGTTAGAAGTGCAGTAATGATTGACAGCAAAAATATTTTGATAACTGGTGGACGTGATAAGAAACTGATAATAAATTCAATAAAAGAAAACTCTGCCGAAATTTTAAAAGAATTTGAACTTTCGGGGCGTATTACTCAAATTATTGTTGGCAATAATTCAAATATTGCATATATTTCGTGTAGTTCGGGTGATGTTTTTGCAATAAATTTGCAAAATTTTGAACAAAAAACTGTAAGCTCGTCATCAAAAAATGTTACAGCACTTTGTATTACCCAAAATAATGTAAATCTGATAGTTGGATATTCTAATGGAAGTATAAAATTAATTGAAACTAAAAATTATAACAACACGTCAGATTATCAAATAGACCAATCAAAAATAGATGCTATTTCGGTAAGCAACGATTCAAAATTGGTAGCTATTGCATCGTCTTCTAAGAGGATAAAAATTTATAAACTTAATGATTTAGAGTCCAAACCTTATGTGATAGATAATTTGACACAAAAAATATCTAATCTTTATTTTATGAATAATACCCAGTTATTTGCACTTTTATCAAATAATGAATTAGTTAAATGGGATATTTCTAATGAATTGTTATCCAATAAAGTATATTCGCTTATAACTCGTAATCTAACACAAGGCGAGTGGAAAAAACACATTGGTGATGAGGTGGAATATAGAGACATAAAAAAATAATTTTAAACAAATGAAGCACTCGTTAGGGGTGATTGTTCTCACAATCATATAGCTAACGCATATAAATCATTTGCATACAAGGGAGTGATTAAAATGAAAATTTTAAACAGATGAAACAGATGAGAAATACGATAAAAATAGTTATTTTCACATTTTTAATAATTTCAATTATTGGAATAGATAAACTAAAAGCACAGGATAGCTGTCAAGTTGCAGTTATTGAGGCGAATAGGGCTTTTGAAAATGGAGATTATGATAAAGTAATTTTATTGGTTGGCAAAAGAATAAACACTTGTGGCTACAACAAAGAAACCAAACAGCAGTTATACAAAATTCTTGCAGCCTCTTATTCGGAGCTTGACGAAATTGAAAAAGCAGACCAACAAACATATAAATTTATTAAAAAAAATCCAGAATATCAAACACAAAGCACAGATCCTGATTTATTCAAAAAATCACTTTCAAATTTTTATATAAGACCTCGTTTTGCTGTTGGAGCTAATTTTAGCATTCAAAAAGCCTCTAATACAATCTTAAAACAATACCAAGTCTTGGACTATCCGGGATATAATGTTAAGTATTCACATAAATACTATCAAATTGTAGATTTTACAGCTCAATATTATTTTAGTGAAAACTTTTCTTTAATATTAGACTTAGGTAGCACCAATATTAGAACAGAAAAATATGTTGAATATCCAGATTTTTATTCACTAACTTACAATGAAAGCAATTTTTATGCATTTGTAAATGTGCTATTTTCTTATAATTTATTAAAATATAAATTTGCTTCTTTAAGTGCTTTAACAGGAACAGGAAATTCAATACTTCAGCCCGGAACAACTAACTACACAATTGGATATTCTTATGCAAACTCGGGATTAAATGAAATTGAAGGAACACTAAAAAATGGACGTAGAGAATTAGTGCCAGCCTACATTTTGGGGTTTTCTATTAACATACAATTTGATAGATTTACATTGAAAGTGCAACCAAGATATTCTGCCGATTTAATAACACGCAACCTTCCCGAAGCGAGATATGCAAACCCAGAACTAAATCTATATTACTATCATATAGACGATGATTACTCATTAAAACATACAGAACTAATTATTGGTGCATCTTATAATATTTCCTATAAAGTGAAACACAAATACAGAAAGAATTATAAATAAATAGCCAGAGTTATAAAAACTAATAAAAAAAATTATTTAGAAATAATGGACAAAATATTATACATATTGATAATTCTAATATTTTTTTCGTCGTGCACCAAAACGATAGAAGTGCCACTTGACGACCAATCTGTAATTGCATACCAGAAAAATATTGACGAATACTCTTTTGATATTCAAGATAATAAATTTTATTTTCTTTCAGAAGAAGATTCTACTCTGCTGAATTATTATACATTAACTCCCAATGGAGTTTTTGAAATGATTTGTAATGTAAACGATTATTTTCCAGCTAATTATACAGTTGATTCAATTCTTAATTATAAAGCAAAAACATTTGACGATAATTCAAAAGCAATAGCTTTTTCTTATTTAGGCAAAGGTAAAAAGGTTTTTTCTGTATTAAAACTAAACCAAAGCAATCAAGTTAAATGGCAACTTACCGACACAATAACTGATGGGACTGATGGATATTCCTTAGAAAATATTTCAATAAATACTAACGGAAATATAGATGTTTTATTTTCTACAAATAGACCAACTCCTAATTTACAGACTATTATATATATAAATAGTTATGATGGAACAAATGGAGAAGTAATTTTAAAAACACAAATAGCTATTAATGGACTTGTAATTCAGGTGTGTCCAGTTAGTGGAGGAGGAGCAATGATTTTTAGTGGAGAACCAGAAGGTGCACCCGGCACAGGAAATTTAGTTTATAAAAATTTGAAAATTTGGCTTTATAAAGACAGTCAATTAAAAAGCGTTGAAACAGGTCTTAGCATTCTTTCATATTATATGTCGTTGTCCCAAGACCAAGATAACTTTATTGTCTCTGGACTAACAGAATCTTATTCAGCTTTGCTTTTTTCGGTTTCCTTGGATAATGGAGTTAATTGGGAAACTTATTTTTCCAAATCTGAAATCAAAGGAATAACAAATTCTAACGATGGATACATTGTTACAGGCAAGGAATTTAATACTTTATCAGAAGGAAGTATTCTTATGGCAAAAGTTAATAAAGAGGGAGTAATAGTATGGAACGAGCCATTTGATGCCGAATCTTATGGGCTTGGAATTATTGAAGAAGAAGAAACTCTGTATTGGTTTGGGACAACAAATCACGAGAGTGTTATTCCGGAATCCTTCTTCTTGTTAAAAACAGATAATCTGGGAGTTGTTAAATAAAAAATATAGAAATGGAATTTAATATATTATCATACATATTTTTGAGTATTATTGTTTTACTTGTTATAATTATTGTTTTTATTTTTGTTTGGCAAAAACGAAAAATAAAACAAAACGAACTTCTTGTTAAAAAAACTTTAAAAAAATATGAAGATGAAATAAATTACAACCAATCTGAAATTAAACGACAAAATTATATAATAACAGATTATCAATCAAAACTATTTCAAAAGCAGCAAAATTTTAACGAAGCACAAGAACAGTTAGAAACCACAACTGAAAAATATCAAGGAAATGATGAAGAGATTATTAAACAGCAAAATATTTTAGAAAGCGAAAAATTAAAATTTAAAGAAAAAACAAAAAAACTATGGGAACAAAGTATTGCTATACACAAAGAAAAGGAAAGAGTTGATAATCAGCGAAAGCAAATAGAAAAAACACATCAGCAAGTAACAGATAGTATTCGCTATGCAAAAAATATTCAAACAGCACTTTTGCCACCAGAAGCGTATTTTGAAAACACTCCTTTGGACTATTTTATTTTGTTCAAACCACGTGATATTGTTTCGGGAGATTTTTATTGGATAAAAAAGAACGAACAAAAAATAATAGTAGTGGCAGCCGATTGCACCGGGCATGGTGTTCCCGGAGCATTTATGAGCATGTTAGGAATTTCGGCTCTCAACGACATTGTATCCGAAAATATAGACATAAGCCCTGCCGATATTTTAGAAAAACTTAGACAATTTGTTATAAAATCTCTACGTCAGGGAGTTGATGCGTTTGGCTCTAAAGATGGAATGGACGCAGCTGTTTGCGTATTTGATTTTTCCGAAAAAATAGTTGAATATGCAGGAGCTTATAATCCACTTTATTTGATAAGAAATAGTGAACTTTCAGAATATAAGGCTGTTAAAAATCCTGTGGCTCATTATATAAAAATGAAACCTTTTGTAAATAATAGAATAGAATACAAAGAAAACGATTTTTTTTATATCTTTTCAGATGGATTTATAGACCAGTTTGGAGGCGAAAATAGGCGAAAATATATGTCGGCAAACTTCAAAAAATTGTTGAGAAAATTATCTACGCCAGAAGCCAAAATGAATCAAATATATTTAGAGTTAGACAAAGAATTTGAAAACTGGAAAACTGATAGATACGAACAATTAGACGATGTTTTGGTTATTGGATTAAAAACGTAAAACGCTAATTAAATTTCAATATTTTTTTGTAAAATAAGTTCGTAGGTGTCTAAATTAAAACAGCAAAGGTTTCCTAACTGCATGTAATTAAAGGATTTGTGAGGTTTGTTATAAACACAGCCATTGTCAAGCGAAATTACTTTTGATTTGGAGTTTATTTTTTGTCTTATTTCGTCTATTTTGGTTGGATTATGCCCATGCACAATTATTCTATCAAAATCTGCTGGCACTTTGTTGTCAAAAAGTCTTAGAGACAAAAGTGCATATTTGTTTTCAAAAATATTTTCATTAGAAAAATCTATGCCTCCGTGAACCAAAATAAAATTACCAACCTCATAATAATAAGGTAGATTTTTCATGAAATCATAATATTTTTTTATTATCTGTTTGTTTTCGTCAAGTAATTCGGGCGATTTTATTAATCTTTTCACAAACAAATAAAACGCATCGGTATCGTATTCTTCTTGGGCTTTTATAATGTCGTATTCATGATTTCCCAAAAGAGGAAAAACATTGAAATTTTCTGACAATAACATTATTTTGTCTAAAACTTTACTACTGTCAGTGCCTCTATCTATATAATCTCCAAGTAGATATAAATTGTCATCTTTTTGAAGATTTATTTTATCAATAAGTTCATCAAAAGTTTTATAACAGCCATGTATGTCCGGTATTACGAGATTTCTCCCCATTTTTATATTTTAAAATTCTTATTTTATAAATAAAAAACATCTGCTGAAAAGCAACAATTTAACAATAAAACAATTTTTACTTTATAGTAAAAATCTAAGTAAGTTGTTTATTTATATTTTTTATAATTGATTCAAAAATAACAATTCCGTCTGTGTTTCCGAGTTCGTCGTCGGCAGCTCTTTCTGGGTGAGGCATCATTCCGTAAACATTTTTGGCTTTATTGCATATTCCTGCAATATTTTCCTCTGAGCCGTTTGGATTAAATTCTTCCGAAAGTTGTCCAAACTCGTCGCAGTATCGGAATAGAATTTGATTATTTTTCCTCATTTCTGTAATTGTCTTTCCATCAGCATAATATCTGCCTTCTCCGTGTGCTATTGGAATTTTTAGAGCTTGGTTTGTATTTATTTCAGAAGTAATCATGGTTTCGTGATTATCTGCTTTGATATAAACATTTTTGCATACAAATTTTTGGCTGTTGTTGGCAAGTAATGCTCCCGGAAGTAATCCACTTTCGCAAAGTATCTGAAAACCATTGCACACGCCAAACACAAAACCGCCACTGTTTGCAAATTTTATAACTTTTTCCATAATTGGTGAAAACCTCGCAATTGCTCCCGACCTTAAATAGTCGCCATAAGAAAATCCACCGGGAATAAATACTCCATCTACTCCTTTTAAATAGGTATCTTTGTGCCAAAGCCTGATAACTTTTTGTTCCATAATATCTTCTAACACGTTTATCATGTCTTCGTCGCAATTGGAACCGGGAAAAATTACTACTCCTAATTTCATATTCTTTTGGTATTTATTTGTTATTATGTTTTAAAAATGAATATACAAAAGTAATTTATTAATTTTATTATAAAAATATTTTTATTTGATACTTTAAAAATAAATTTTCATGCACCAAAATTACAACTTTTTTATTAAATTACTTTCCAAAAACAAAAAAACTGGTTCTACCACGGATTGATTTTTATTATTAAGTTTTTAATTAGTTTTATTTTTTCAATAAACTTATTGATAAAAAAAGATTTTTGTTTATATATTTAGTTGATATTAAAAAATAATTATTGTAAATTTGACAAAAATTAAAAGATATGACACATATAATAAAATTTTCAATTATTTCGGTAGCCATTATTATTGGCTTAGTTCTATTATTTTTTGGAGTAAAAACCTTAAATTTGAATAAGGATAAAAAATATGGACTGTTTTTTATTACACTAATTTCGTTTCTAACTTTTAGTAGTTGTTCCGATGCTCAAAATACGCAAACCAACGATGCAAATATAATCGTAGAACAATCAGACAGAGTGAATAAGCTAAATAAAGCTATTGAGTGGCAAATGTTTAAAGCATTTTGGCAACAGCTTGACAACGAAAGTCCAACCGTTAGTGTTTACCAAAACAATGGCGAAGTAATCAGCTATCAATCCTATAATTTAGATTTTGGAAGCGAAGATAATAAATCTACCACAGCTGAAAAAGATTTAAAAACTCACCTAAATAATCTGAAAAACACAAAATTAATTAACAATATTGAACTTCAATCACTTGAAGTAATTTGCAAACAAAGAATAAAACATCTTTACACATTTAATACAACTTTGCTTTTACACACAATGCCACCAGTTATCAATCAAAATATTGATGCTTCTTTGGAAAAATTAGAACTCAAAATTGATACTTTATTGCAGCTACAAAATCAAAATATTATCAACGAAAGTGAATATAAAAAAGCATTGACAAATATTAATGAAGAATTGAGGAATATTATTGCAACAAGCATAATATTAAACAATTATAACTCTCTAATTTACGAAGGCTCTACTCAGGACGAAAATAATATTACAACCAATAAGCAATATTTTGAAAATCATTTTGCAAAGCTAATAGAAACAGAAGGCAAAAATGGCGAAAGCAAAAAAGAGTATGAAAATATTAAAAACGAATTAGACAATGTAGAAAGTGCATTCCCTCAATTAGATGAGCTTATTAATGATTTATTGACTAATAAAAATAGTAGAATTTCGGCTTTTGAAAAAACAGATGCTTACTACGATTTCAAAAAATATTGGATAGAAATAGACAGTATAAAACCAGAAGAAAATAAAACTTACCAATATCATAATTACGAAGAATACGAAAGAAGGGGAGAGATAAAAAGCAGATTGCCTGAAAAAATTGCTGCAATTCAAAACACCAATTTATTTAGCCCCACCGAAATAGAAATGTTAAATAAGCTAACAGAAATACGCTTAAAAGCTCTGCAAGGTGAAAATCTTTATACTCGTGCTTATATTCAGATAGACTACACGCCAGAAGTTATTTTTAATATGGAGTATAAAATTGATGCAATTATGGATTTAAAATCCCAAAATATAATTAACGATGAAGAATATCAAAAAGCAATAAATGAAGTTTTTAGCATTAGCAATCAGGCACTAATAATGTCGGTGATAAATA
>Ga0193956_1001110_pt1 | contig 11091 bp, 10 predicted proteins | sample BB_7_MG_FD_140358 | JGI IMG/M metagenome (GOLD analysis project Ga0193956, IMG submission 140358) | Microbial mat bacterial communities from the Broadkill River, Lewes, Delaware, United States - BB_7_MG | ecosystem: Environmental > Aquatic > Freshwater > River > Microbial mats | place: USA...
ACAACACTATATCGTGCTTTTACAGGATTTGCTATCTCTTTAATATTTGGTTCTATTCTTGGACTTATCGCAGGTTTTTTTGCAACAGCATCAATTATGAGTAGACCAATCGTTACTATTCTTGTTGGTATGCCCCCAATTGCATGGATTGTACTAGCAATGATTTGGTTTGGTATGGGAGATGAAACAGTTATATTTACAGTTGTTGTTGCTTCTTTTCCTATTATATTTGTAGGAGCTTTACAAGGAACACGAACATTGGATGGAGAACTAAAACAGATGGCAGAAAGTTTTAATCTTCCATGGTATATGAAATTTATCGATGTATATTTTCCACATATTTTTTCTTATGTTTTTCCTGCTTGGGTAAGTGGACTTGGAATGTCATGGAAAATTGTTGTAATGGCTGAACTTTTAGCTACAAGTAATGGAATTGGAGCATCTCTTGCTATTGCAAGAAGTCAACTAGATACACCAACAGCCTTAGCTTTAGTAACAATCATGATTGGATCATTGATGTTTATAGAATATATTATTCTAGAGCCAATAAAAAGAGAGGTTGAATTATGGAGAAACTAGAAGTAAAAAATTTAAATCATCATTTTGGATTTACTGAAATATTAAAAGATATAAACTTTCAACTAAATAAAGGTGAAGTTTTATCTATTGTAGGACCAAGTGGTGGAGGGAAGACTACTCTTTTGCATCTTTGTGCTAACTTACTCGATATTCAAGAGGGAAAAGTACAAAATAGCTTCAAGAGTAGCTCTTTTGCATTTCAAGAATCAAGACTATTTCCTTGGAAAAATGTTATAGACAATATAGCATTGGGGCTCTTAGCAAATGGCGTGAAAAAAAATAAAGCTATTCAAATGGCACAAGAGATTGCTTTAAAATTTGGACTAGAAGAGGATGATTTTGATAAGTTTCCCAAAGACCTAAGTGGTGGGATGAAACAAAGAGTTAGTTTCGCACGAGCTTTAGTTGTAGAACCATCATTATTATTTTTGGATGAACCATTTAGTGCTTTAGATATAGGATTGAAAAAAGAACTACAGACACATTTAGTAAATATTGTAAAAAAAGAGAATTTGTCTATCTTATTTATCACACATGATTTGATGGAAGCAATTCGTCTTAGTGATAAAGTTTTATTGCTAGAGGCAGACCCTGGACATATAATCAAAGAGTTCAATTATAATTTAGACTTACAACTAAGAGACGATAAGTTTGTTTATAATGAAACAGCAAAAATATTACAAGATGAAACAATCATCAATACATTTGAATTGGAGCTAAAATAATGGAAGATAAAAAACTACACGCAACAAATCATTACGCATTTTATCCAACAGATGAAAAGGATATTCCCCCTTATTTAGCATATGGGTTTAGACCTGTGTTTTTATTACTTGCCCCTTATATCATTATTACGACATTTTTATGGGGATTGGTATATAGTGGAGCAATACAGCTATCTTTTATGAATGACACACTTAGTTGGCATATATATGAGATGTTATTTGGTCTTTTAACAGCAGGAGTTATGGCATTTTTAACTACTGGATTACCAGAACTTTTTCCTGGTATGGTTCCTTTTGTTGGTAAACGTTTATGGTATATTATGGCACTATGGGTTGCAGGAAGAATTAGTTTTTGGACTATTGATATTACAGGTATTTATCTAACAGCCATTTTAAATATCTCTATGTTAGCATGGCTTATTTGGTTTGCAAAAGATACTGTTTTGGACAAATTACAAAGACATGCTTCTTTAGGTTATACACTTCTTACATTACTTATAGTTGAGTGTTGGTACTTTGGAGCACAATTGGAATATTTTACATCAAATCCAATAGATATATTAAAAGTTGCATTGGGTGCTATTGTTGTACTTATCTTACTTGCATTAAGACGTGTAAATATGGAAGCAGTAAATGAGCTAATGGAAGACAAAGGAATTGATGATGTTTATGTATCAAAACCACCATTAACAAATTTTGCTATTTTTTTAGTAAGCCTATATACTATCATTGAATTTTTATATCCTACAAATTCAGCTTTAGGATGGATAGGTTTATCTTGTGCAGCTTCTATTTTAGCAATTACAAGTGACTATATTCTAAAAGATAAATTTATACTAAATCAACCATTTGTTTTATATTTAGGCTCTATTTTTTTGATGTTATGTGCAGGTTACGGACTAATGGGTTGGGACATTCTAAATAATGATATTTATGGTATCAATCATTTTAGACATTTTATCACTACTGGTGGAATTGGATTGTCTTATTTAATTGTGATGATTATTATTGGATGGATACATACAGGGAGACATTTAACTTCAAATATTTATACTCATATCATGGTTTTATCTATTATTATCTCTACATTATTACGAGGATTAATTCCATTTTTTGAAGAGTATACTTCTAGTTTCTATATGTGGTCTTCAATTATATTTATTATACCATTTATTTTATATATCAAAGTATTCTCAAAATTCTTACTTATGGCAAGAGCTGATGGAATCAAGGGATAAAAAAAGGGGATATAGTAAAACTATATCCCCTTTTCATTGAAGTTTTTTATTTCTATATATCAAACCACTTAAGATCTTCTCTTAAGTTAACTACCTCTCCTACAACTATAAGTGCAGGTGTTTCTAAATCTTTTGCTTTTTCTTTAATATTTGCCAATGTTCCAACTACAACTTTTTGATTTTGGGTTGTACCTTTACTAATTACAGCTATTGGATAGTCTTCTCTTTTTCCAGCTTTGATTAAGTTTCTTGAAATCTTTCCAAGATTGTGAAGTCCCATTAAAAATACTAATGTTTCATCAGTAGTAAAAGAGTTCCAATCAATTTGAGAAACAGCTTTTCCAGGAGCTTCGTGTCCTGTTATAACTCTAAAAGAGCTTACAACACCTCTTTGAGTTACAGGGATACCTGCATATGCAGGAACACTAATTGCAGAAGTAATTCCAGGAACGATATCAAATTTAACATCTCTTTCTAGTAAATATAATGCTTCTTCTCCACCTCGACCAAATACAAAAGGATCACCACCTTTAAGTCTAACTACATTTTCATACTTAAGTGATGATTGATATATGATTTCGTTTATTTCATCTTGTTTTACAGGATGTCTTCCATCTGTTTTACCAACATCAATAAATTCACAACCCTCTGGTGCTTCTTTTAAAATTTCTGGATTTGCTAATCTATCAAAGATAATAACTTGTGCTTCTTTTATCAATCTAAGTGATTTAAGAGTCATTAACTCTATATCTCCAGGTCCTGCACCTACAAGGTGTACTACTTTACTACTCATATTTTCGTCCTTTAATTTGGAAAGATGTTGATGGAGATTCATGTCCAGGGGCATTAAACATGAATATTCCTGATGGTTTTTGAATATTTAAAATATCTCTTGCTCTATACCAGTCTTGTGTGTTAATTACTGTTACAATATTTGCATCATTTACAGACACATACAATAAAGGTTTACTTTGAGACCATCTTACATGTAAAACTTTACCTTCAAATTCAAATCTTTTTACCACTTTTAATGTTTTTGTATCAATAATCTGAATAACTGGAAACTTTTCACCACTATATGTTACTGCAAGATATTTTTTATCTGGGCTAAGGCTAGTAAAAACTGGCATCCCCTCTGTTTTAATATTTTGTAAAAAGTTAAAGTTCATATCATAAACTAAAACTTTATTGTCTCCAACAGCTGGTACAAATACTTTGTCTCCACCAATTGACCAAAAACCAAAATGAGGAACTTTTAATACCATTTTTCTTTTTTCATCTAAAAATATTTTAACTTTTTTAAATTCTAAAGTATCTAAATCAACTGTACCAAAATGTTTAGATGTAAAAAACCCAACAATATATTTGTTATCTTGAATCATCGCATCAAATGGTAATTCACCAACATTTTTAAATTGTTTAAATAATTTAAAAACTGGTTTATCTTCATCTCCACCTGTTACATCCACTAAAATTGTGATTGTATCATTGTCCATTTCTGAGAAGATTAAATAATCTTTATATATTTTGATACCAACATTTTTTGAACCTGTTTTAAATTTTTTAATAGGTTTTAAATCACGGTCTAAAATATCAACACTCTTATCATCATAATTAGCAACAGCAACATACTTTTTACCAATCACAAATCCAATAGCACTTTTACCTGTTTTGTACTCTGCTAAAATTGTTTCTTTAACTGGATCAAATTTTATTACATATCCATCACGAGAAATTACATAACCATCATTGCCTTCAAATTTCACAACACCATGATTCATATTTCTCATATTTTTTAGTGTTGAATATTTGATTCCATTTTCAATAACTGCCAAAGATGATGTTTCTCTTTCAACAACAAAGTATTTTTCATAACTAAATAGTGATGAACTTACAACCATTAAACCTAACAATATTTTATATATTATTTTCATTTCTACTCCTAACTTATCTCTTCTTGTGTTAAATAACATGATGGATCTTCTGCCCAAAGGTCTCCATGTATTGCATATGCTCTACTTCTACTTCCACCATTACAAATATCTATATATTTACAAGAACTACACTTACCACTAATATTTCTTGGATGTTCTCTAAGCTTCGCAACATGTTCACTAGACTTACCAGCCCAAACATCTTCAAATGAAGTTTCTAAATAGTTACCAATATATTCTGGAAAAAATGGATCAGGCTTTACATTCCCTTCCCAATCCATATTTCCAAGTCTATTTCCAGCACTATTTCCACCCCATGATTTTAACTTAGAAGTCAAAGCATCTACAAAATCAGGATATTCTTTTTCGAACTTTTTAAGTAATAAAACAGAGTCCATCTCCATATTACCAGTTACTAAATCAATATCTTTACCAGCTTTATAATACTCAAATGCCTTATCTATAATAAACTCAACATATTCACGTCTTTGCTCTTGTGTGATATCAATCTTTAGATTATCTAATCCACGTCCTGAATATACTAAATGTGAAATATAAAGTTTATTTGCACCTAACTCTTCAACTAAATCAAACATAGCATAAAAACTATCTTGTGTCTCTTTTGTAAGTGTAAATCTTATACCTGCGTTTCCACCTGCATTTTGAATATGTTTTATACCCTCAATTGCTTTAGCATAAGAACCTTTTTGTGCTCTAAAATAATCATGTACCTCTTCAATACCATCAATACTAATACCAATATAGTTAAAAGTATCTACAATTTTCTTAGCATTTTTTTCATTGATATACATACCATTTGTAGATAAATATGTCATAATTCCAGCTTTTTTCATTTCGGCTGCTATATCAAAGATATCTTTTCTAATTAATGGCTCTCCACCACTAAATATAACAAACTTTACACCTGCATTTACCATACTAGGTATTGTTTGGCAAATTTGTTCAAAAGATAAGCTATCTTCTCCATTTGCATCTGCTTTAGAATAGCAATGATGACATAAAAGATTACATCTATTTGTAAAATTCCATATCATTATTGAACCATTCAGTAATCTCTCTTTTTTGTTTTCTAAAGTTGATTTTATTAAATTTGAAAGTCTAAACACCTATTAATCCTTCTTACTTTTAAATGAATATATAAAATTAGTAACAAGATCTATCTCTTCTTGTGTTAGCTTATCGCCAAATGCTGGCATAACACTTCTTTTGTGACCTAGTTGTTTATAAGTTGATTTTGGACTTACTATATGTCCTTGAATTTCACCTCTGGTTCTTTTATTAGCAATCTCTTGAAATGATGGACCAAAAGCAACTGAAGTTTGATGATGACAACCCCAACAATATGCTTCAAAAACTTTTTTACCCTTATCGTTTGCCTCAGAAAAACTAAAGCTTAGTATAATAAAAAAAACTATTTTTAAGATATTATTCATACCAATTATCCCTTTTTTATAAAGTCTAAAATCATACCATATTAATAAATTATTTCGCTTAATCTAAATCAATTATACTAAGAAAATCAAAGCTAAAATGATACATTTTTAAATAAAATTTAGCGATAAAAGAATAACTTTAGCTTAACTCTTTAAGCTACATTATATATAAAGATATTTAACATATATTCTTAATATAAATCAATTAAATATTACACTTTTTAGATATAATTAAAAAAAATTAATTTATAACTAAAATGGAGTACTATTTATGAAGAAAAAGTTATTTGGGGCACTTTTATTGTGTTCTTACTTATTTGCTGGAAGTTATGATAACGGTATTGAGTTTTATAAGAAAGCTCAATATACTCAAGCTTTAGAAAGTTTTAAAATCGCATCAAACAATAACGATAACAAAGCTATGTTAAATATTGGAATTATGTATGCAAATGGTGATGGAGTAGAAAAGAACCAAGAGGAATCTATAAAATGGTTTGAAAAAGCGGCAAATGCAGGAAATATTCATGCAAGCAGTAAACTTGGAAATATTTATGCTTCAGGGGCAATAGTTAAAAAAGATTTTAAAAAATCATTTAAATGGTTCAAACAAGCGGCGCTTGCAGGTGACTCAAAAGCGGCTTATAACTTAGGATATTTCTATACAGGTGGACTTGGGACTAAAGTTGATTTAGTAGAATCATTAAATTGGTATGAAAAATCTGCAACTGCAGGAAATATTGATGCTCAACTTAATCTTGGTTTTATGTATATAGGTGGACAAGGGACAGAAGTTGATTATAAAAAAGCTGCCTTTTGGATAAAAAAAGCAAAAGATACAGGAAATATAAAAGCGCAAACTATGTGGGAACAATTCAAACTTGATGAACATTATGGAACTAAAAAGTGAAAGATATAGTTTTATCTCTTGTATATACTGCACCTTTACTAATTCTTATGGCATATCCTGCCATGAAGATTACAGAATTTATTGAAACAAAAATGGAAGTTAGCGAAAAATTATACAATCGACTAACAGTTATTATAACAATTTTACTTTCACTTATAATTGGAATTTTACTTCACTTTACATAAAGAGAAGTAAAATTTTTACTATCTATTAATAGCTACTTGATTTCTACCATTATTTTTACAAAAATAAAGTCCCTCATCAGCTTTTTTTATCATAGCGTCAAGATCATCTTCCATTCCATAACAAACCCCTATTGAGACAGTATATTGAATTGTATGAGTAAAAGTTTCTAAAACATTGACTTCAAATGCTAATCTTATTTTTTCAAATAACCTTTCGCTGTCATCAATTGATATATTTTCTAGTAACACGCAAAATTCTTCACCACCAAACCTAGCCAAAAGATCTGATTCCCTTAAATTTGCATTTAATATTTTCGCTATCTCTTTTATAGCAACATCCCCAACATCATGTCCATATGTATCATTAATATTTTTAAACTTATCAATATCAAACATAGCAACACATAGATCTCTTTTATCACGTCTAGCTTTTGAAAATATTGCCTGTCCACTATCATAGAAATATCTTCTGTTATATGAACCTGTCAAAAAATCTTTGTTTGCCATATCTCTTGTTTGTTGAAAAAGTTCCAAAATATCTAAATTTGAATTTACTCTTGTACTTACCTCAATTTGAGAATATGGTTTATTGATAAAATCATTAGCTCCCATTTTAATAAATTCAGATGGAATCTCAGGAGAGCTATTTGCACTTAAAACAATGATACCTAGCTCATCTTTGTCATAATCTTCTCGTATTTTTAGTGTCAATTCCAAACCATCCATATTTGGCATATTATAATCTGTTAAAACTAAAGAAAAAAAATCTTTATTTTTTTGCATTATTTTATATGCTTCTACACCATCACTTGCAGTTGTGATATTCAATTTATTCTTTTTAAGCATATCAACAGCAGCTTTTAACTGTAACTTTGAATCATCTACAACTAAAATATTTGTAGAATAATTTTTTAGGATTCTGTTTATACTATATGCAACTTGATGAAAATATTTTTTATTTTCCTTAATTACATAATCCAGAATATGATACTTCGAGATAATATCTTTAGTTTCATCGTTCATTACATCAGCTACTATTATAGTAGGAATCTCAGATTTAGTCGTAAACCGTATAACACTATTAGCAATTCCTACATCTATCACAGCGACATGTATTACTAAATTTTTATCTAATATGTACTTTGTAGCATCTTTAAAATTATATGCAGTTATTATATTTATATTTTCTAACTCTTTGTTAAGTCGTAAAATTAACTCATCTATAACTTCTTTATTTTCATCAACTAATAAAACTGTTCTTTCTTCTAGCATTATCATCTCCCATAATCGGAAATTATAGCATAAGAATATATAATATTTAGATTATTTTATCAATAACTGAATACTAAAACCTTTATATCTTTTTGTCATTTTCTGATCTGTAATATCAAGTTCTTTTGCTAATGATGGTCTAATAGGATAACTAAACCATGTAGATGTAACAATATCTCCTTTTTGGATAGTAGGAATATTATAAATAATCTTTTTACTTTTATCCATATCTAAATTAGTGTAATACTTAATTTTACTTGCTTTTGGTGGATAAACTTGTTTTCCAGTTTCATCTTCAAATAACTTACTAAATGTCACCTCTTTATCTTCATACGGAGTATTTTTAAAATTTTCCCATATAACTGTACCATCTCTAGTTACAACAGTTTTTACGTATTTTAGTCGCATTGGTTGCAGTAATATTTGATGACCCATTTTATTTTTAATTGTTAATTCAATATCTTTTCCATTTTGTTTTAAAGATAATTCAACTGCTTTTTTAATTAGTTCTCTTGATTTTATACCCAAAAATTCATGTGAGCTATACTCTTTTCTACCTTTTTTATTTAGCTTAGTAACTCCACCTGGTGATTTTTGCATATGACAACCTATACAATCAGTTTGTTTCTCCATGTTCATAGAGATTTGACACACTTCCACATCATGTGTATCATTTCGTTTATGAGAGTGACAACCCATACATACTGTAGAGTTCTTATAGATTGGATTTAAACTAAAACTATCATGTTTATCATTTACATCTGTTCTTTTTAATGTACCATAAACCATCTGTTTTCCAGGTCTATCAAATGTAGTTATGTTTTTATTTTGCTTATGACCTTTTTGAATTTTAGCAATTTGATGACAATAAAGACAAGAGACACCATCTAATTCACGTATATTATGACTTGGTTGATTTTCTCCAGATATTAATTCTGCTAAATTTTTTGCCCCTGGAGTATGACATCTCGCACAATCGTAAGTGGTTGGATAGTTTAGCTCTTTCATTTTCCTATGAAACTCATCTTTAAACAATGAAGAGTTTGAATGCATAGATGATGTATGTTCATAATATATATTATCATGACACTCTTTACAACTTTTACTGTCCATATATTTAGCATTTAAGCTTATAAGCAGTAGTAATAATAAACTAATAATTTTCATAATATTTCCTTATAAATTAAAATTAGGTATAAAAAAAGGTAAAAAGCAAATTAACTTCTTACCTTTTTTTATAAAAATTTTCTCTCCCTTTCTCAAAAGAGAAAGAGAAAAGAAAATAATTAACTATTAAGCACCTGGTATAGTTTGTCTATGCTCAATAGAGTAAGTAAATGTAGGAGTTGTTAATCCTGTAATATACTTAACAAATTTACCTGTTTTAGCTTCGTAGATACCGATTCTTTCAGCATTCCACTCAGAAATCATAGTCCAGTTACCGTGATTTGCTGGCTCAGCATGTAAGATTCTAGGAGTTACATCTTTATGAGGAACTTTCCACTCAGAAATTATTGTACCATCTGGTTTAGTTAAAGTACCTTTATCTTTACCAACAGTAATTATTCTTTCAACTTCTAAGTGTTGTTTGTTAATTAAATGAACTTTATTCCAGTTTGAAGATCCACCAAGAACATTATCTGCCCAGATCCATGGAGTATGCTCAGAAGTACCAACAAATAGTGCTCCACCAGCTGTAGGAATATGTCTTACAACATCCCAGTTATTATCCCATACTGTTACTTGACCAACATTCATGTTAACTGTAGCATGTAATTGACCATACTCTTCGTTATACCAAGAAGAACCTTGACCTGGATGTGGCTTAGAACCTGTACCTGTATAAACTTTAGCAGCTAAAGATTTAGTTTTAAAATCCACAATACCAACAACATCAGAACCTTGAGAAGCAATCATGTAGTATCTACCAATTTCTTTACCTTCATTTAAGAAAGCATCGTGAAGGATATTACCAATATTAGCGATATCACCAACAACTGGGAAGTTTGGTTTAGAGTAATCTACAATATAAACATGACCAGCATCTTTAAGTGCAAATGCAAAGTAAGGACCATATGGTGTATCAGCAATAGAAGCAACTCTTGAAGATTCAATGTTACCTTCGTTATTAATTACTGAAGATGTAGGGTATACTTTTAATGGCTCAAGAGTCATCGCATCAAATAAAATAGCTCCACCTGGTTCGTAGTTACCAGCCATTACATATTTACCGTCTGGAGAAACTGCAAGTCCTCTTGAAGATGTACCAATTCTAACTTCAGCAATTTTTTGCTGACCTTTAGAAGCTAAATCGAACATTGTTAATAAACCATCTCTAGAGATAGAGTATGCATATCTTGGTTGTCTTTTATTAGTTACTGTTACGTGAACCGCGAAACCAGCTGGATGTGTAGAAAGTTTTTCACCTTTAACACCGTCTAAGAAAGTTACTTTAGAAGCATCTCTTTCTGTTACGAAACAGATATCTGTAACTTTTGCAACATCAACAGCTTTTGGATACTTTTTGAAAAGTTTCATTCTGTCGTTTAGTGGTCTCCACTTTTTCTTTACATTTTCAAGAGTAAGAACCATTGCTTGCTTACCAGTAAAGTTTTTAAGGTATTTAACCATTGCATCAGCATCAGACTGAGAAAACTCATGACCGATTGATTCACCTTTTTTAAATGGAACCATAGCAGAACCTGATCTACCATTTAATATAACAGAAGCAAGCATTTGATCATTTTTACCTCTTAAAACATCTGGTCTTAAATCAGATCCAACACCACCTTGGTGA
>Ga0193956_1001115_pt1 | contig 11041 bp, 13 predicted proteins | sample BB_7_MG_FD_140358 | JGI IMG/M metagenome (GOLD analysis project Ga0193956, IMG submission 140358) | Microbial mat bacterial communities from the Broadkill River, Lewes, Delaware, United States - BB_7_MG | ecosystem: Environmental > Aquatic > Freshwater > River > Microbial mats | place: USA...
ACATACTTCAATTTTTAATGAAACTCAACTATGGGTTTCATTTTCCCAGTGACTATAGAGAAGAGGAAATACTCAGCTCCATTCCGAACCTGAAAGTCAAGCTCTTCATCGCTGATAATACTGTACCCTACGGGTGTGGGAAAGTAGGTCGTTGCTGGGGATTTATATTATTTAAACTCCCAACTAAAACTTTACTTCAAAGATTGTTAAAAACATAAATTCAACTTTTATAACCTAACTTATATATAGCTTCTATTTAATATCTCTATAAGCATTATTGAACTAAACTCTTATATAATATAATCAAAGAGAGGAGAAGTACTCACTATAAGAAATCAGTATAGAGAGTGCATTTAATTTGTGAATAGAATAGAAAATCTCGTTGTGAAAGAGTTTAAAGAGGTCGATATACTTGAGGCTATTGATAGTGTAAAACTTTTTACAAAGTTTGTTGTTGATGTAGAACTTGTAATCGTCTGGCTTGAATCAGTAGATAGTGATGATAAAAAGAAAGATAGTTTCTGGAGCTTCAATGAAGACGAGAAAAATGTATATCTTGACAGAACTATTATAGATAAACACATAAATAGAGATAATAGCACTACTATTTTGAATAGTGAAGAGGATCTGAATGAGTTTCAACCTGTTCTTAGCCGTTTTGGTATTTTAGATATTAGTTCAGTAGCTATTAAGTCTATAAAAACTCCTCAATATAAAGAGAAGATGATTCTTCAACTTATTAATAAGAGGAACGATAGTAAGAAATTTGAAGAGAAAGATATTGAGTCAATTAAACTTGCTTCTCTTTTTGCGACACAGACTCTACAGATAAAAAATATCTCTGCATTGGCAAAATACTATTTTGATGAACAGAAAAGAGCCTATGATAAGCAGAAGACTATTATCCATAATGATTTTATTAGTAGTGATGAGTTTAAGGTAGATGTATTTTATCAGCCATCTGATATACTGAGTGGTGATAGTTACTCCCTTTATAAAACAGCAAATGGTGATATACTTATATATATTGTTGATGCTATGGGACACGGAATATCTCCAAGTTTGACAGCCTACTCAACCTCATCAATAATAAAGCACTCTATTAAGAGTAGTGCATCATTTAATGAACTTATGACCAATCTTCTTGATAATATTCAGAATATTCTTACAGATGAAGAGCAGTTAACTTGTGGTTTCTTTTGGTTTTCAAAAGATTTAAAAGAGGTTCAATATATTGTTGCAGGAATGTATCCACCTCTACTGCTTGATGGAGATAAGATTATATCTACAAAAGCAAATAATATACCTTTTATGAATTTTGCTATAGATTTTTCTATTACGACGATAGAGCTAAAGGACTTTAAAAAACTTCTTATCTATACTGATGGACTTGTTGAAGATACACAGGAGATAGATGTTAATGTAGAAAGACTTCTTCTTAATGATGGCTATGTTGACGAAGTATTTGGTAAACTTGAATACTTAGATCTTGAAGATGATACAACTATTTTAAGGTTCTCAAAAAGGGAGGATTTTGAGTAGAGTTGGTAGTACAACACTATTTTTTATCAAAGGGGTGTGGAGAGAGAAGTTATTGCTTTTTTTACTTCTTCTATCTCTAATATCGATATTTATATCAATAGCTTTTAGTTCAATTAATATAGGAGAGTCAGAACGACTATTTAAATATACTTTGCTATTTTTAAACAGCTTCTCTCTCCATATATTTGGACTATTCTTTACTATTAAGTTTATTGAGAAAGAGAGAAGAGGAGTAACTTTACTACCTTTAACAGCAGGAGTTAGTAGAAAAGAGTATCTTTTATCTGTACTCTTGTCTCAATTTTTAATAATATCTGCTATCTCTATACTTTTTGGAGTCTTAGGCTCAGTGATATACTCTATTGAAGTTTTTGAGAAGCTCTATATGTATACATTATCTGCTACTATGCTTATATATTTGATATATATCATCTCTATATTTGTAAATAGTATTAAAGCTACTCTGTATGGAATAGCTATCTTTTTTATAGGTAATAGTATAGATGAATTTAAGATATATGTAGAGTTTAGTAGAGAAGAAGAGTATCTTTCTATATTTACTCAGTTATTACAGAATTTAATGCCTAATTTCTATATTTTTGATAGTAACAGTTATCTGTTAGCAACAGGTCACTTTATTCTATATATGACTTTACTCTATTTGATAGGTCTCTATAAGTTTTCAAGAAAGGGAGTAACTATTGAGAGTTAGTTCTCTTATATTTATTCCTATTTTATTACTTATAAATAGTTATGTAGTTAAAGATATAGAGAGTCAAAATAGTAGTCAGCTATTACTTGACTCTAACCCTTTTCTTTTAAGAGCTATAACTCCTTTATCAAACAGTTTTGTAGCTAATAGACTATGGTTGCAAACAAATAGTGTTGATGAGACTTCAAAGAAGTTTGATATGGATAGATTTATAAGAAGTCATAACTCTTTGGCTCTATTAGATCCTAATTTTATAACTCCGACACTATATGCTTCTATATATCTTGTTAATGAGAGAGATGACTTAAACTCTGCTCTACAGTTGATAAGCCTACATAGAGAGTTAAATAGAGACAATCTTAAACTTATCTATTCAGAGCTTATATTTAGGGTTATATATGGAAAAGGTGAAAATAGAGATTATCTTCGCTCTTTAGCAAGAGAGCTAATAGAAAAGAGAGGTGATCAGACTCTGATGGTAGGTAAGATGGAAGTTGATTCTCTTATAGATGATATAATTTCATATCTCGAGAGTGATGATATTAAAAGAGAAATAAGAGAAAAAGATCGAGGTTTAATCGACTCCCTAAAAAAGTAGTTCAAATGGACGATTTAGATAATAGATAAAATCTCAAAATAGGATGTAGAAGTGAAGAAGTATACCTTTTTGATGCTATTGTGGATAGCCCCCCTCCTAAGTTTTGACAACCATTTCTTTGGTGTTACAGCAGCAACTGGAAAATTAACAGGTGATGAATCAACTGTTTTAAAAGATGAAGAGTTTCTCTCTTTCGGTATAAAAACAGGTTTGATTACAGATAATGTAATTGTTTATGCTGATTATAACCATCTTCAGTTTGATAACGATCAAGTTGATACAGACTTCAATGAAGACTACCTTAGTCTTGTTTTAGGTCCAGTTTTTAAACTTGATGTCTATTTTGACTCTTATGTCTATTTTGCAGGTGTTGTATCAGCTGATAAGTTTCACTACTCTAAAGAGATAAATGATCAATATAATCAGTATATTAGTAAGTACCAACTATTTTTAGGTTATGAGTTTGGTTTAATATTTCCAATAATTTTAAATCCTTTTGACTCTGTTGGTGACTCTTTTCTTGAGTTTGGATATAGAAAGACTTATGCAAACCAGACTCTTGAAAATAGTGATGACAAAGATTATCAGAGTGGTTTCTCTGAAATAGGACACTATTTTCTTGGTGTAAATATACTTTTCTAAATAAAGGAGTTAAATGACAATTATTCCAGCTATTGATTTAAAAGATGGAAAGGCTGTTCGATTAACAAAAGGGTTAATGGATAGTGCTAAGATATATAGTGATGAACCTCATCAAATTGCCATAGAGTTTGAAAAGATGGGAGCTGAATGGCTTCATATAGTTGATCTAAATGGAGCATTTGCTGGTGAACCAAAAAACCTTGAGCAAATTCAACAGATTCGAAAAGAGACTAATCTTAAAATAGAGCTTGGTGGTGGTATTCGAGATGAAGAGACTATCAAAAAATATGTAGATCTCGGTATAGATAGAATTATTCTCGGTTCAATTGCACAGAAAAATCCTCAATTTGTAAAAGATATGGCAAAGAGATACCCTATTGCTGTTGGTATTGATGCTATTGATGGATTTGTAGCTGTAGAAGGTTGGGGAGAAGTTAGTAAAATAGAGGCTACAACACTTGCAAAAGAGTTTGCTAATGCTGGTGTAACAGCTATTATATCAACAGATATAGGTCGTGATGGAACACTTGAAGGGGTTAATGTACCTTTCACAGAGTCTATTGCTAAAAGTAGTGGTGTGCCAACAATAGCAAGTGGAGGACTTAAGGATATTGAAGATATTCAAAAACTTTATGATTCTGGAGATATTTCAGGTGTGATTGTTGGAAAAGCATTCTATGAAGGTAGACTCGATTTAAGAGAGGCTTTTAAACGGTTCTCTTAAATTTAGTCAATATAGTTAGAGGAGAAAATCTCCTCTAAATTAAATATTAATGAGCAACTGCTCCTTCTGCACCGATTCCTGTCTGGGATCGAATAAACTGAGCCTCATAAGCTTCTCTCTCTTTATCAGCACTATCACTCTTATCAGTAACAGAAAAGAAGTATATACCAACAAAGGCAACAGTAACAGAGAATAGAGCTGGATACTTATATGGGAATATAGCTTCAGCATTTCCGAAGATCTGAACCCAAACAATTGGTCCAAGAACAACAAGAACAATAGCTGTAATTAGTCCAAGACTACCTCCAATAACTGCTCCTCGAGTTGTTAAACCTTTCCAGAACATACTTAAGAACAGAATAGGAAAGTTTGTTGAAGCTGCAATAGCAAATGCTAAACCAACCATAAATGCTATATTCTGCTGTTCAAAAAGAATTCCAAGGAAGATAGCGATAATCCCAAGAGATACTGTTGAGATTTTAGATATTCTCATTTCACTCTTCTCATCAGCTTGACCGTGTTGGAAAGCAGATGCATATAAGTCGTGTGAAATAGCAGAAGCACCAGCAAGTGTAAGACCACTAACAACAGCTAAGATAGTTGCAAATGCCACAGCACTAATAAATCCAAGGAATATATCGCCACCAACAGAGTGAGATAGATGGATAGCAGCCATATTATTTCCACCAATTAAGTTTCCTGCAATATCAAGATACTCTGGGTTTGTAGATACAAGTACAATTGCACCAAAGCCGATAATAAAAGTTAGGATATAGAAGTAGCCGATAAATCCAGTTGCATAGAACACAGATTTACGAGCCTCTTTTGCATCAGAAACAGTAAAGAACCTCATCAGAATATGTGGTAGACCAGCAGTACCAAACATTAGAGCGATACCTAACGAAATAGCAGAGACTGGATCTGAAACAAGTCCACCTGGAGACATAATAGCTTCTGTACCTTTAGCATCAACTGCTGCTTGGAATAGTGACTCAAAACTAAATCCATAGTGACTCATTACAGCAATAGCCATAAATGTAGCACCTGATAGAAGTAGTACAGCTTTAATAATCTGAACCCAAGTCGTAGCAAGCATTCCACCAACTGTTACATATAGAATCATTAAAAGACCCACAAGAATTACAGCTACACTATAGTCTAAGCCAAATAGTAGTTGAATCAGTTTCCCACTTCCAACCATCTGAGCGATGAGGTAGAGTAAAACTGTTGCAATTGAACCAAAAGCAGCAAGTGTTCTAATCGGAAGTTGTCTTAATCTATATGAAGCAACATCTGCAAAGGTGTGCTTACCGAGGTTTCTTAACTGTTCAGCAATTAAGAATAGGATAATTGGCCAACCAACAAGGAAACCTATTGAGTAGATAAGACCATCATAACCTTTTAGGTATACAAGTCCAGATATTCCAAGGAAAGAGGCAGCTGACATAAAGTCACCAGCAATAGCTAAACCGTTCTGAAATCCTGTAATTCCACCTCCAGCAGTATAGAAGTCACTTGCTGTCTGTGTTCTTTTAGATGCCCAATATGTGATTCCAAGAGTTGCTAATACAAAAGCTAAGAACATAACAATAGCAGGAATATTCAGATCAGATTTTGTCACATCTCCCTCAATAGCACCTCCACCAAAAAGAGCTGTTAAAGATAGTCCAAAAAGCAGTAATAATTTATTCACCTTTAGCTCCTTTTTTAATATCTGCTGTAAGCTTATCAAAGTGGTTATTTGCACGATAAACATAGACACCAGTAATAATAAATGAGAAAATAATAATAGCTATACCGATAGGAATACCGATACTTGTAACACCATCACCAATAGATGCTCCAAGTGTTTCAGGTGAGAAAGCAATTACCATAATGAATGCATAGTAGACTACCAGCATTAAAATAGAGAGTTTCCAAGCAAAAGAGCTTCTCTCTTTAACAAGTTGTTCAAATTTGGGGTTACTTTTAACCCTATCAACAATAGATTGTTCCATTATTTGCCTTTTATTTTAGAATTTAGAATTTATAACTTACGATAAATCTATACTCTGCCCAATCAAGATCTTTTCCATCTGGAGTCTCTATAAACTCTGTTGGAAAATTTCCTCTAAAACGGACTTTTAAGTTTTTTACGACAGCAGGATTACAAGTTATATCAAAACCTGTTTCAGTTGCTGTCCATCCTTTAGGTTGTATATTGTTCTTATCTCCAACATCATAAGAAGCATAGTAGAGTGTTACTGAACCATTTTTCTGTAAATGTTTGTTTAAATCATAACTACCTACAATCTTAAAAGCTGTTGTATCTTCAAAGAACATATGTCGGCTAACCATACCTTGGTTAAAAGCAGGAACTCCTCCCCAAGGAGCAAGAATAGCACCAAGTTTGTCATCAGAACTACCAGTAGTAGAGAAAGCACCAGATAAGGTCACTCCTTGAGTTTTAACTCCCCCTTTAACTCCAACAAACATAGACTCTACTTCTCCACCAAGCTCATCACCAATACTCATCTCATTTATGTATTGAGCTGAAATAAATGATGATATAGAGTCATTAAGCTTTAACTTATAGTCAGCTTGTAGGTATAGAGCATTTAAGATGTCATAGGCAACATAGTCCCAAGCTTGAACTTTCAAGTTTTCAACAGAGTTATTTATAAAACCTACTGCTGTTACACCATCAGTCTCTTTGTTTACAGCATATTTACCCATATTGATAAATCTACCACTATCATTATTCAGTCCATAACCACCACTTAATACTAAAAGCCCTTTCCAAGTTGGACTACCGTCAGTATTCATTGTGTCTTTTGGCCCCCAGTAGACATTCGAGAATGAACCAGCCATAAAATCAGTAAAGTGTCCAACCATAAAAGTTGAATCTGGAATATGTGGAGTTACAAATAGAGCCCCACGAAAGAAGTTTGGCAACATCCGAACATCATCAGCACCTGCTAAAGGGGTGTTAATCTTCATACTACCTACTGTTAAGCTATTTCCAGAGTCTGTTAAATACTTTAAGTAAGCCTCACCAAGAACTGTGAAACCATCTTTATTATCGTCAAAAAGAGATGGTTCTCTCTCTTTTCCGTTATCACTTAAAGGGTTTGTAGTGTATAGACCTGCACCTAAAGACAATCCATTTATTGGAGCTGTTTCAAGCTTTAAATGACCTCCAGTAGCAAGACCATTAGTATCCTGTTGTGTATCTCCAATCTTACCACTTCGATCTCTATCTATATAGAATGTTCTCCACTCTCCACTAACTTTTGCATCTTCAAAAGCATCACTGATGGTATCAGCTGATAGTGATGACATTGTGAGTGCCATAGCTAAAGATATATTCTTTCTACTTATCTTCATCTATATGTTCCTTATAAAAAAATAAAACATTAAATTTCTCAATATTATAACAGAGATATGTCAAGCAGAACAGTATCGTAAATCAAATTGACATAGATATTATATACTATAAAGAAGTAAAACCTACTTATATTAATCTAATTAAAACATATATAAACTAACTTACAACACGATATAATAATATAAGTGGTATATAAAGTTAAAAAGGAATTTTAATTGAACTATTTAAGTGTTAAAGATTATTCTATTAAATATAACATCAGTAGTAGCTCTATTTATAGGAAAATAAAGAGTGGAACTATTGAGTATGAGGTTCGTGGTGGAAGGAAATTTGTTCTTGACAAGAGTTTAAGTGGAGATATAGTTAAGAGTAATGAGAGTAATCAAGAGCAGAGTGTTCAAGTAATCATAGAAGAGAAGGATCGTTTTAACTCAATTCTTGAGAGTGAAGTAAAAATGTTACGACGAAAAACTGAGAAACTTGAAAGACATTTAGTGTTGATAAACAACTATTTTGATGAGAATTTTAACTTTAGTCCAAAAGAGCAGATCGAACTCGAAAATAGTGTAAGTGAACTTAGTGAATATTTAATGAAAAAAGGTTTTGATAAAAGGAATAGAAAGATAATTTATAACCGTTTCAATAATCTATCTGGAACAGAGGAGAGAATAATCATTAAAGATAATGACTATTTACTCGACTTTAGCAGATATAACTATGATGATCTTCTAAGGGTTTAATTCCCTCCAAAAGGGAGTATTGCACTACCCCAAGTTAGACCACCTCCAAAGGCATCTAAAAGAATAAGTTCGCCTTTTTTAAGCCCACCTTTCTCATATAGATCATTCATAGCCATTGGAATAGAGGCTGATGAGGTATTTCCAAATTTATCAACTGTTAGAACTACTTGCTCTTTATCAAGTTTTAGTGCATCTCCAACAGCTTTAATAATTCGATAGTTTGCTTGATGAGGAATAAAGTGTTTTATCTCTTTGCTATCTATCTTATTTTTACCTAAGATATCAATTACATCTTTTGTAAGTGTCTTAACAGCTACTTTAAAAGTTGCATTTCCCTGCATTTTAATAAAGTGTCTTCTATTTTCAACAGACTCAATAGAGCAAGGCTCAGCAGAACCACCAGCAGGTGTTATTAAATAGTCACTATATGAAGCATCAGCTCCTGTGTGAACATCAATAATAGCTTCCTCTTTTTTGTCAGTAGCACTAATTACAGCAGCACCTGCACCATCTCCAAAGAGAATACAAGTCCCTCTATCTGTATAATCAACAATAGAGCTTAGTTTCTCTGCACCAATAATAAGTACATTTTTAGCCGTTCCCGACTCTACAAAAGACTTAGCGATATTTAAAGCATAGATAAACCCTGTACAAGCAGCACTAATATCAAAAGATGTGACTGGATTAAGTCCAAGTTTATGAGCGATCATATTTGCTGTTGAAGGCATACAGAAGTAGTCAGGTGAAATAGTTGCACAGATAACAGCATCAATCTCACTCTTGTTGAGTCCAGATCTTTCAATAGCCATCTCTCCAGCTTTTACACCTAAATCACTTGTAACCTCATCATCACCAGCAATATGTCTCTCTTTAATACCAGTTCTTTTGAATATCCACTCATCACTGGTATCAACCATCTTTTCTAAGTCTGAATTTGTTAAGACCTTTTCTGGTACATAAGCACCTATCGATTTTAAAGAAGCATACAACTTACAATCCCTTTAATCTCTATAGTTCCTATCTCTCAATTGAGTTTAATCTCTTCTCAATCTCTGCACCTACATCCGATTCAACATAAGATATAGCTTGAAAAATAGCATTTTTGATAGCTTTTGGGTTACTCTTACCGTGACCGATGATTGTACAAGATTTAAGACCAATAAGTGGAGCTCCACCATACTCAGCATAGTCGATCTCTTTTTTAAGGAGTCTAAAAACCTTTTTCATAAGTATTGCACCAGCAATTGCTATTGGTGATCTCTTGATTCTTTTCTTAATAAAGTAGTTGATTGTATCTGCAACCCCCTCACTTGTTTTAAGAACAAGATTCCCGACAAAACCGTCACATACGATAACATCTGTAGAGCCATCAAAAATATTATTTCCTTCAACATTCCCTTTGAATGTTGGCATCTTTTTAAGTAACTTAAAAGCCTCTTTTGTTACTTCATTACCTTTAGTCTCTTCTTCACCATTTGAGAGTAGACCAACTCTTGGAGTATCAATTTTAAGTAGTTTTCTTGCATAAGCTTCACCCATAACTCCGAACTCAAATAGATGTTCAGCTTTACAGTCTACATTTGCACCAACATCAAGAACAAGACTTCTATTTCCCTCTTTTGTAGGCATAAGAGTTGCTATTGCAGGACGAGATACATTTGGTATTCTTCCAATTCTAAGAGTAGCAAGTGACATTGTTGCACCACTATGTCCAGCTGAAACAACAGCCTCTGCAACACCTTTCTTTACAAGATCAACAGCTTTAAAAATAGAGCTATCTTTTCTCTTAAGAGCATCAGTTGCACTATCGTCCATAGCTATAACATCGTTAGCTTCAACAATCTCGATTCTGTCTCTATCAAATACCTCTGGTAAACACTCCTCAAGCTCTTCTCTTTTACCAACAAGAGATATCTTGAAGCCATCTTTTTCCGTTAGTGCAAGAATTGCACCCTCAACGATAGGTTGTGGACCGAAATCCCCACCCATCGCATCAAGAGCTATATTAATCATTTAGTCTACTGTATTCCCCATTTTTATCCATACGGTGTGGCATTCTCCACTCTCCGTTCTCATCTTTAACAGGTTTTGCAAGTGTAATTTTGTAGTGTGTTCTTCTTTTTGCTGAACGAGTTTTACTCACTCTTCTCTTAGGTACTGCCATTATATATCCTTTTCTATTCTATTACTATCTCTTCTGTTTCACTATCTTTACAGTTTGAGCAGTAGAAATAACCACTCTCAATAAGATGTAACTCTCCAGAAAGAGTCTCATCAAAATCGATAACTCCTCTATCTGCCTCAATAATATCGAGTTGATCATCAAAGCCGTTATAGATCCCATTACTTATAAGAAGTTGAGTAGTTTCATCAACATCTACAACTAATTCAGTTCCACATCGATTGCAGAGAGTCTCTATTTTTCCAGCTATTTTTTGAGAACAGAAGAGAAGTTCTCTATTTTTAGGTTTTAAGGTGTAGATAGCCTCTACACCTTCTCTCTCTAAAACAAAGCTCTTTTCACCTTTTATCTTAGAGAATTCAACTTTCATAGTTGACTCTTAGTTAATCTCTCTATCTGAAAAGAAGAAAGAGATCTCAATATTTGCATTTTCAAGAGAGTCACTTCCGTGAACAGCATTAGCATCGATGCTATCAGCAAAGTCTGCTCTAATTGTTCCAGCTTCTGCCTCTTTTGGATTAGTAGCACCCATAA
>Ga0193956_1001118_pt1 | contig 11038 bp, 7 predicted proteins | sample BB_7_MG_FD_140358 | JGI IMG/M metagenome (GOLD analysis project Ga0193956, IMG submission 140358) | Microbial mat bacterial communities from the Broadkill River, Lewes, Delaware, United States - BB_7_MG | ecosystem: Environmental > Aquatic > Freshwater > River > Microbial mats | place: USA...
AAAATTAATTTTTATTTATAAATTTACTAATTTTGGCAAATTTAGTAAAAAACAAATATTAACAAATATTCACATAAAAAAACTTAAAATTATGAAAAAAATATTTTTATCAATAATGTTATTTTCTATTGTTGGAACAATTTGGGCACAAAGCGGAATAGATGCTTTAAGATATTCGCAACAATACTACGGAGGCTCTGCTCGCTTTGTGGCAACAGGGAGTTCGTTTGGAGCCTTGGGAGGAGACTTATCAACCCTAAGCACCAATCCTGCAGGTATAGCCATTTACAGAAAAGGTGAAATGTCAATAACACCAAGCATGATAGAAACCAACACCGATGCTCACTTCTCTGGAAATACTATTAATAATAACAAAAAATACGGTTTTATCTTAGGAAATTTAGGTATAGCCAGTGCTTTTGTAGATGACGATTTAGATGGTTGGAAGGGATTTAGCATGGGAGCAACTTACAATAGATTAAATAATTACACAAATTATACACAAATAGAAGGAGAAAATGATAAAGGCTCTATGCTCGACTATTTTATGTTAAACGCTGATGGATATTATCCAGATGATTTAGATAGTTACCGAGAATTTCCTGCCTACGATGTTTACCTTTTAGACACGGTTCCAAACTCCCCTGAAGGTTATTATACAAATCCACTTTGGTGGAATGCAGACGGTGACCCAAAATACGGACAAACTCAAAGAAAAATAATTGAAAAAAATGGAGGTTCGGGAGAATACGCACTTTCCGTAGGAGCAAATTACAACGATTTTTTATATCTTGGAGCCACTATGGGAATTCAAAGTTTTTATTATAACGAAAAATCAAGTTTTTCCGAATTTGGATTTAAAGACAGCACAGGCTTAGAGTCATTCACATATTCAGAAAATTTAAGAGCAAACGGAACAGGAGTAAATTTAAAACTTGGAGTAATTATAAGACCAGTAGATTTTATCAGAATAGGAGGAGCAATCCACACCCCAACGGCTTATTCGGTTACAGAACAATATTCTACCGCTATGGATTCTTATTGGAATGCAGCCCAATCGGAGGGAGAATATGCCTATGTTCACCCTTTCCCATCTGCACAAACAACCTCAGATGTTTATAGAGGAACATACAAAATAACAACACCTCTCCGTATGATTGCCGATGCAGGAGTTGTTATTGGTAATTATGGACTTTTAAGTGCTGAATATGAATATATTGACTACTCTTCAATGAGAATGTCTTCACCATATTATAATTATTTTGATGAAAACGAAGACATTAGAAAACAATTTGTGGCAACTCATAATTTTAGAGGTGGAGCAGAATTTAGACTCGGACAGATTAGTCTAAGAGGAGGATATGCACTTTACGGCAACCCCTACAATCTTAAAGAGTTAGACAGAACAGATGCAGTAAGAACACAAATTTCTGGCGGAATAGGAATCATCACAGGAAATATTTATTTAGATTTTGCCTACGTTCATTCTATGCAAAACAATTCTTATTTTCTTTACAATGGATATGTAGAAGAACCTAATCCAGAACTAACTTACAAATCTGGGCAAGGGATGGTTACAGTAGGAGTGAAATTTTAAAAAATAAAACATAGAAAAATCTGTAAAAAAAATATAAAGAGTTTTTTATCTTTTTTTGAAGAAAAATTTGTTTTATTAAAAAAGTTTTTTTATCTTTGTGCTATGCTAATAAGCATAAATAACTAATAAATTTTTATAATAATAAAATAAAACTAAATATCATGAAAAAAGTATGGGTAGAAGATGGTTGCACATCTTGCGGATTGTGTGAAGACACAGCACCAGAAGTATTTGAAATAGACGAATTTTCAACAGTAATAGAAGGAGCAGATTTCAGTCAATATAAAGACGAAATTATTGAAGCAGCAGAAAGCTGTCCAGTAGAAGTAATCAAATATGAAGAATAATAAAATAAGTTTTGAACAAAAAAAAGCTGTTAAATTAAATTTTAACAGCTTTTAATTTTTAATTAAAAAAATTACTTTTTACAAGAACATTTTACTTTCATATCAATTCCATCTTCTTTTATTACAAGAGTAAAATCAAAAACTTCTGCCGAAATTTTGTCAATAACAAAATCAAAAGCTTCGTCTCCGCGAGTAGCAGTAATAATTTTTTTGTCATCGCTAAGTTTCCACTCACCATCTCTTCCATCTATTGAAACTGTTTTGTCTTCGTTAAAAACAATTTTAGAACCTTTAATGTCCGAAAGCATATCATCTTTCAAATCAGCTTTAAGCTCTTCAATCATTGCTTCGTCCGCATCTTCTCCCATTTCTTTAGAGAAGGCTGCAACAATTTCGTCTATGTTTTCAAAAGAGGCTTCTTCAATAGTCCATTCTCCAATAACTTGTTCTTCAACATTTCCGCCACCACACGAAAATAACATACTTGCAAAAGCAAATAACATTAAGGAATAAAAAACTTTTTTCATAAAAAAAAAATTAAAGGGTTAATAATTAATTTACAAAGTTAAAATAAAAAACAAATTAACATAATTTTTGAAAAAAAAATTTTTTATTTTATCAAAATATACTATCTTTAACTTTTAGTAATTAATACAAATTACAAATTCCGAACACAATTGCCTGTCCTCGCAAGAATGGAAAAGCTCCATTTTAGATAAATTTTATTTTTTCTAATCTTTTAATTGTTTAAATTAATGCCAAATACAAAAACAGTATTAAAAAAACAAACACTTTTGACAAACAATATTTATGAAAATGCAAGATATTTAATTACAGAAAAAGATGTAGATGCAAAATTTGAGGAATTTTTAGAAAATTGTTATAGATGTAAAAATAAAAAAGATAAAAAATTAATACGAAAAGCATACAATTTTGCTAAAAATGCACATAGAGGAGAAACACGTTTTTCTGGCGATGTATTTATCAACCACCCTCTTGAGGTTGCAAAAATTGTCGCAAACGACATCGGATTATCTGCAACATCAATATCAGCAGCCCTTCTTCATGATGTTGTAACTAATACAGAATCAGAACTTTCAGATATAGAAATTAGCTTTGGCAAAGAAATTGCAAGCATTGTAGAAAACCTCACAAAAATAAAAGGCACAGCCAGCTTTTTTAATGTCAATAAATCCGAAGTTTATAGACTTATTCTTGCAGGAGTTTCCAAAGATATACGAATTGTTTTAATTAAAATTGCTGATAGATTGCATAACATGCTTACTTTGTCGTCGTTAAAGCCTGCCAAACAGCTAAAAGTTGCCAACGAAACAATGTATGTTTACGCACCGCTTGCCGAAAGAATAGGCTTGTTTACTATTAAATCTAAACTTGAAGATTACGCTTTTAAGTATTTACAGCCAAGTGATTATAACAAAATTGCAAAAAGAATTAAACATAGCACACGAACAAATATTAACTACTTAAATAGATTTTCTTTACCAATAATAGCAAAACTTTTTAAGAAAGGATATAAATTTGATATAATAAGTCGCCAAAAATCGGTTTATTCCATTTGGAACAAAATGGTTAATAAAAAAGTAAGCATAGATAATGTTTACGATATTTTTGCCGTCCGAATTATTTTCACCCCAAAATCTGATGAAACAGAAAAAGAAGAATGCAAAGAAATTTTTAATATAGTTTCTACTCTATACGAACTAAATCCGCACCGCATAAGAAATTGGATAGATGAGCCTAAAGAAAATGGTTATCAGGCACTTCACCTAACCGTAAGAGGACCACGAAATCGTTGGGTGGAAGTTCAAATTCGCTCTAAAAGAATGAATGAAATAGCTGAAATGGGAATCGCTTCACATTTAGACTACAAAGGAGTCCTTGATAAAAAAATAATTTTTGATAATAAAATAAACGAGCTTAAAAAGAAATTTGAACTTGGAACAGAGGCAAATTTTGATTACTTATCTGATTTTAAACTTTTATTTACCACCGAAATAGTGGTTTACACTCCAAAAGGAGAAGAGGTTATTATGCCAGTTGGTGCTACCGTATTAGATTTTGCTTTTACTATTCATACAAATTTAGGAATGCACTGCATTGGTGCAAAGGTAAATAACAAACTTTTGCCAATAGACCACCGAATACAAACAGGCGATTATATAGAAATTTTAACTTCTAAAAGTCAAGAACCTAAAACAGAATGGCTTAATTTTGTTCAGATTCCTAAAATAAAAATAAAATTACAAGAAGCATTAAAAATAAGAAAAATTGACGAACGAGAAAAGGGACAGCAAGTATTAGCAGAAGTGCTAAAAAAATATGATTATACACCCGTTCCAGAACTTTTCCAAGTTCTTACAAAATTCTTTAAATTAAAAAACAAACACGAATTATATTTTAAAATAGGATCGGGAGAAATAGAAAAGGTTAAATTAGAAAACATAATAAAGAAAAAATCTAAATGGCAATTTAAAAATTTTATCAAGCCACAGCTCCCTCGTTTTTTGTCTAAAGAAAAAGAAATTATAATTGATGACGACACAAACTATAAAGTAGCAAGTTGCTGCAACCCGCTGCCCGGAGAAAAAACACTCGGATTTAAAAATGAAGAAAATCAAATAATAGTTCATAAAGCCACTTGCGAAATTGCTATAGAACAAACAAAAAAAATGGCATTTTTTCCTCTAAGTTGGAAAACATATAAAGCTAAATCTTTTAAAAATAGATTGAAAATAGAAGTAGAAAGTCAGTTTGGCGTTTTGAATAAAATTACAAATATTATGTCAAACGATATGGATATAAATATTAAATCCATTCATTTTGAAACAGAAGATAAGGAACAATTATTTACTGGCTGGATAGAATTTTATGTGATGAACAAACAGCATTTGAACTTATTAATAGAAAAATTAAAAACAATAGAAGGATTAAAAGCCGAAACTATTGATGTTTGGTAAAATCCTCTTTATCATAAAAAAATATTTGAAAAAAAAATATTAAACAATAATATTAATTTTATTTTTTTTTGTAAATTTGCAGATGAAACCCTCATTGAGATTAATTGCAAAGCAATTACCAATAGCTTACGCATTATAAAAATTCTCCACACAAGGAGATGATTAAAATAAATAAATCTTAAAAATAAAAAACACTTAAAAATAATAAAATGGCAATATTGAAAAAGAAAGAAAAACAAGAATTGGTGAAAATAGAAAAAACAAAAAGAAGAAAGGACGCAGACAAAATAATCAGAAATCATATTTTATGGGCTATGGGGGCAGGAACTTTTCCTATTCCAGTAGTTGATGTAATTGGAGTAACAGCAATTCAGGTAGATATGCTTCGTCAATTATGCGTTCTTTACGAAATAGATTTTCACGAAAACCAAGGAAAAACCCTTGTGTCTGCAATAGCAGGAGGTAGCTTTGCTCGGGGAACTGCAAGTTTGATAAAAGCAATTCCGGGTATTGGTTCATTTTTTGGAGGGGCAGCAATGTCTGTAATGTCGGGTGCAACAACTTATGCCCTTGGTCAAGTTTTTATTGGAAATTTTGAAGACGGAGTGCAGCTTATAGATTTTAACATAGGAAAAGGTGAAGAAATTTTTGAAGAAGCATACGAAAAAGGAAAAGAATATGTTGAAACTATTAGAAAAAAAGATTAATATTGTAAACACAGATGAGTAATTGGACAGAACGAACCTCACTCTTGCTTGGTGAAGACAAACTTGAAATATTACAAAATGCTAATATTCTTGTAGTTGGACTTGGTGGAGTGGGGGGCTATGCCTGCGAACAATTATGTAGAGCAGGAATTGGAAAGATGACAATTGTAGATGGAGATACAATTAGCTCATCTAACCGTAACCGACAAATTCAAGCATTGGTTAGCACAACAAATCAAAAAAAAGCTATTGTGTTAGAAAAACGACTTTTAGATATTAATCCCAAAATAAAACTAAATGTTGTTTCTGATTATGTGCCTGCTCAAAAAATGGCAAAAATTCTTGAAGAAAATTTTGACTACGTTGTAGATGCCATCGACACGCTTTTGCCAAAAGTAGAACTGCTGGAATTAGCAATGAACAAAAAACTAAAAATCGTTAGCTCTATGGGAGCTGGCGGAAAAATAGATCCGTGTCAAATAAAAATAGCAGATATTTCCCAAACCTATAACTGCTCCCTCGCAAGGATACTTCGCAAGCGTCTCCACCGACGAAATATCTTTACAGGAATTAAAGCAGTTTTTTCCTCCGAAAAAATAAATAAACGTTCGGAGATTACCGTAGAAGAAAAAAATAAAAAAACAATTACGGGAACGGTGTCATATTTGCCTTCAATTTTCGGAAGTATGTGTGCATCAGTAGTTATCCGAGATTTAACAGAATTGTAATTTTAAAATTATAGATTAGTTTAATAGTTTTATTTATTAAAGTAGTTCAACTAACTCCTTGTTTATTTTTTTTACAACTGCCGGACCTTCATAAATATAAGACGTGTAAATTTGCACAAGACTTGCTCCTGCATCTAATTTTTCTTTTGCAGATTTTGCGTCTGAAATTCCTCCCACGCCAATAATTTTTATTTTTCCACCAGACTTTTTGTTTAAGTATTTTATCACTTCTGTTGAACGATTTTTTAGAGGAGCTCCACTCAAACCTCCGTTTCCAAACTGTTCAATTTCTTCTTTTGTATAATTAATATTAGTTCTTTCTATGGTCGTATTTGTTGCAATCAGTCCACTAATTTTTGTGTTTTCCACAATTTCAATAATATCATCTAACTGACTATTTGTTAAGTCAGGAGCAATTTTCAGCAACAAAGGTTTTGGATTCTTCTTTTCATTATTTAGCATCATCAGTTTTGATAGCAACTCTGTAAGTGGTTTTTTTTCCTGCAAAGCTCTCAAATTTGGAGTATTTGGAGAGCTAACATTTACAACAAAATAATCAACAAAATCAAAAAGTTCGTTGAAGCAAATTTCATAATCTTTATAAGCCTCGTCGTTTGGAGTAACTTTATTTTTCCCAATATTTGCTCCAATAATTACATCAGTTTTTCTTTTTTTTAGTTTTTCCACCATATATTTCACCCCTTTATTATTGAACCCCATACGATTAATAAGTGCTTTATTTTTTTTAAGGCGAAATAATCGTGGCTTATTATTTCCGGGCTGTGGCTTTGGCGTAACAGTTCCCACCTCCACAAATGAAAATCCAAAAGCTCCAATTGCCTCAAAAGCTTCAGCATCTTTATCCAATCCGGCTGCCAAACCAATTGGATTTTTAAATTCTAAATCAAAAAGATTTCTTGATAATTTTTTGTTTTCGTAAGAAAAAAACAACTTTATTAGCTTTTTAATTCCAGGTAGTTTCAAAAAAAAGAAAACTATTCCATGAATTATTTCAGGATTGAATAAAAAAAATATTGGCTTTATCAGTTTTTTATACATAATTATAATTAAATCTATTAGGTAACTAACTTATTATTTATTTATTATCAATTATTACATTAAAATTTAGAAAAACAATTTTATAGTTTTTTATAATAAAAAAACTTTAAAAAGTAGGCAAATATATTATTTATTGGCTACAAAGGTATTTTATTTTTATTTTAAAAAGTGTTTTTATGCTAAAAAAAATAGCAAAATCGTTAAGGTTTTCTGAATTAAAAGCAAACATGACATATTGTCTTTTATTTGTTATTTTTTAAATCATTTCTCTACTTTTTCTCTTAACTCTATATTTTTCGTTATTCTTATATATGCTTAGCTTTACTTTTTTTATGAAATTCTAAGACACTTAAGGATAATAAAAATAACTAAAATCAAGCCTGCTTTACATTATTTTAAGTATTTAATACAAATATGGGATTAATCTTATTTGTAATTAATTCTAATCACTTCATTTTAAGGACAATACAAATAAAACTAAATTTTAATCAAAAATTATATTTTATTAAGATAAAATAAAAGAGTCTTTAATAATAAATATGTAAAAATATGACTATTTTATTAAAATTACTTTTAGAGCATAAAATTTAGCATAGAAAATTTTATCAATGGTAATCATTTCTTTTTAGACGAAGCTGATATTTAATTAGATATTTGGGGTGGGGGACTAATAAAAATTATATAACAAATTGGTATTTAAAATATTACATTTTACTTTGCATTGTAGGTTGAAAATGTGTTATCTGGAAACAAGATTAATATTTTTTCTGGATTTTTATTATCCTTAAGAACCAAAGGTTCATCTGTTTTTTCAGACTCTTTGTTTACATTTGTAACAATATTGTTGTTAGATTCTTTTTCTTCTAAAAGAACTTCATTTTTCTGTTCAATAATTTCTGGTTGCTTTTCTTCTACAATTTTTTCAGATGCCTTTGTTTTTTTTACATTTGTAACAACAGTTTTTTCTTCCTTATACATATTACCTTCGCCAAAAAGTAACCAATCAGGGTTTATATCTTTAAATTTTGTAAGTATCTTTTTTACAATATCCAAACTTGTTTTGTTACGGCCAGATAATATATGTGAAACGCTTGAACGTTGAATACCAATTATATCTGCAAATTTAGAAGATGTTAATTGTTTTTTGTCAATTATTTTTTTCACTCTATTTTTCATAATTACAAATTTAATATTAATGTTACAAATATACATAAAAAAAATACAAAAAACAAATTAAATTACAAAGATTTAATAATATTGAAGCTGTTATCTCGCTGTAAAAATAATTACAAAAGTAAATTGCACCCGTGTTACAAAAGTAAAACAACTGTTTACTTTTAAATTTTAGTTTTTTGGCTTAATTATTGTAATATTTAATATACTAATATTAAATATTACTTTACTGTTGAATACTTCGGGAGTTTGAAAATATTGTTAAATTCGTTATCTATTTTAAATGAAACTAATAAAATAATTAGTTCTACTTCATTCCATTTATTATTAGATAGTTACAATTTATTTATAAAATAACAAAAATTAAATATTCCTGAGACTAATTTAGCATAAATAATTATAACAAAATCATAAATAGCTAATTATCAAAACATTAATAAATAACCAATCTTTTATTTCTTAATTGACTGAAATTAAGTTGTTTACACAAGTAATTACATCTTAAACAAAAAAAAGAGATAACTTCTATAATTATCTGGTTATTAACAATATATAATATATTTTTTTCTAAATTTTATAAAATATAGATAAAATATGTATTTTTTTATTAAATAAGTTAATCTAAAAGGTTAAGATAACATTACTAAAGTTCTGGTTTTGTGGACTTTTATTTTCTTATATTTTTGCTTATATCTTACAAATACACTCTCCTTATTACCTATTAAGAAAACTTTAATACATGCTCTTCTGTATAATAAATAATCGCTTGAATAATATTAAAAAATTGAATAAATATTGATAAATTACTCTATTTCTCTAAATAAATAAATATTACTCTGCTTTACATTTGTAAACTGTAATTTGTTTACAAATGTAATTTGATTGTGTTGCTTTTTTTTCTTATTTTATTTTTCGTATATACGTTTTGTTGGATTAATAGTGGAGTGTTATCTTTTATCCTTTTAGGCAACTCTGAATATTTAAAATAGTAAATTGAAATTATTTACATTTAATGATATTTTTAATCTCCATATAATCAGATGATTATAATATTTTATATAAAAATAATTAACATTGTTATTATTTAGAATATATAATTTACAAAAGAATTTCATTTTAATATTAGGATAAGTATTGTAATCTAATTAATAAACTTTCAAAAAATAATTAAGATTCTAAAATATTGCTACATTTTTAATTTTCAATAATTTATTTATAAATAAAATGTATTTAAAATTATACTTCTTGCTTGTATAAAGTTTTACTAAAATTTTAATAAAAATATTTATAAGAATTTTGCAATTTGCATTGTTCCAGAAGAAGTGCCATACTATATTTATAGATATAAATTATTCTAACTTTTGAGCTTATTAAAAGTTTTTAATATATTATTACAATTAAAAAAACATACTGATTGTAAGTATCTTATAATCAGATTTATATATCTATATGATATACTGGCTCTATGCAAGTAAATAATATTATTTTTAAAAAATTAATATTTTTTTGTAAATATCTTATTTTCAGGCTAATATATTTTTTGTATTTTTTTCATTAACTCCATTAGAATTAGTTATTTGATTTTTTTATTGGTCTTAGCTAAATAATTTAATTATTTCTACTTAATAATTAAAATAGATTTGAATATTTTGCAGGAGTAAATAGAAAAGTAATTGTAGATTTTTTTAATGTTTGCTTGCAAAAAATACGCTTTTATATGACAAATTGACATAACGACATGTATTGACCGTTTGATGTTTGTTTAAGTTTTGCTTGCCTTTTTTTAAACATGTTATTATAATAAAATAAAAAATTTGAAAAAAAAATAAGAAAAAATTAATCTAAAAAGAGTTTTTTTTATCTTTGTGGGAAATTATATAAAAAATTAAAGAATGAATTTAGATAAAAAAATTGCAGATAAAGCAATAGCTGTTTTCAACGAATTGTATTCGCAGACCTTAGAACATACGGCTATTCAGATAATGAAAACCAAAAAAGAGTTTCGTGGAGATTATACCATAGTGTTGTTTCCTTTGTTGCGATATGCAAGAAAATCGCCTCAGCAAGTTGGAGAGGAATTGGGAAAAACTTTAGTGGAGCGTGAATCTTTGTTTTCAGATTACGAAATAATTAATGGATATTTGAATATTAGTATAGATAATTTTTATTGGTTAGATTTTGTTTCAGAAGTTTTAGAAAAGTCTGATTACGGATTGTGCTTAGAAAATAGTAATAAGAAAAAAATTGTTATAGAATTTTCTTCGCCAAACACTAATAAGCCTCAGCATCTTGGACATATCAGAAATAATTTGCTTGGCGATTCGCTTTCTCGGATTTTAAAAGCCAATGGACACGAGGTTGTAAAAGTTAATTTGGTGAACGACCGAGGAATACATATTTGCAAAAGTATGTTGGCTTGGCAAAAATGGGGAGAAGGTGCAACGCCTAA